>JGI10211J34971_10000122_pt1 | contig 59466 bp, 50 predicted proteins | sample Etolagsediment_FD_34971 | JGI IMG/M metagenome (IMG submission 34971) | reverse complement strand
TACGCCGTCCTACAAACTAGATATCAACGGAACATTCAGTGCTAATAGTATCAACATTAACGACCAGTTTACTTTCCCCACAACAGATGGTTCCGCTGATCAAGTATTAGTAACCAATGGTAACGGTGTATTATCTTGGCAAAACCAAACAGGTTCTGGGACACCAACATCGTCTTCGTCTTATGCAATGATTCACGTTTTCGGATAAAGGATAAAAATAATGGCTAATCCAGATATTAAAAACCCTACTTCTATTTATGGCAAAACAACATATATTACTCCTAGTGGAACAGCCGAAGAAAATCTGTTAACAAACAGTAGTGGTAGCAATAAGATATTAAAAACAACCACCCTTATTGCTTGTAATATTGATGGAAACAATAATACTGACTGTTCTGTTACATTATATGATAACGCTACGGCTGGATCTGGAACGGGTTATCCGATTATTAGTACTGTTACTATACCCTTTGACAGCACCGTTGCTTTGCTAGATAAAAACTCACCAATATGGATAGAAGAAGATCATAGAATAGATGTTAATATCAGCGCCGGTGGAACTATTAATTTTATACTTAGCTATGAGGAATTGAACTAATGACTTACCCCAGCACATCAAACGCGAATGGTATCTGGACATTAAGAGACGTATTTCTTGCGAGGAAAGGTGACATTTGGCCCTTTAATACTTTGTATGATGAATACTTTGGTGATGTCGCGTTGTTACTCCAAGATTCTGAATCCGATGAATCAGCCAATCAAATTACATTAACCTATACAAATGCATCGGTTACAGCTGTAGCGTCGAAGGTTGGCACGAAAAGCATTTATCTCACTGACACTTCTTCTAGGGTTGTTTTCCCAAGAAGCCCCGCTTGGTTTCAAGGAAGAGATTTCACAATCGAATGTTGGGCCATGTTTCCCAATTACAGCAGTTCTGCGAGTTATCAATTGTTTCGTGGCGGAACTACTGGTCCATTCTTTTTAGTCTTATCCGACAAAATACGAGTCTCTCGCACTAATGCTGTAATTGCAACCTCCGCAACACTTAATCTAGCAGCAAACACATGGTATCACTTTGCTCTCACTCGTAGAGATAACGGTAGTGGCAACAGTGATTATTACGAGGCTTTTGTGGATGGTGTATCTGTTGTAACCGGCACACGAGTCGAATCATTTACTAACACTCTGAATGGGTATTTTGGAGAACAGGAGATGTACATAGACGCATACCGAATCACAGACGGTACAGCCCGTTACACCCAAAACTTCACCCCACCGACTGAAACCTTCCCCACTTCTAACTCGACATAAAAATAAGGTATTAAACACAAATGAGCAGCTCAAAGGATTATTATGGTGAACCACCTTACTACAGACATAGATCTAGTGGTAATATCGTTAAATTGTCTCCAAGAATTAGACTCAAAGATGGCAGTACAAGAACTGATCATTCAAAATATGTTCTTGACCCATTAGTTCTAGAGGAATTAAACATTGAACCCACAATATTAACAGATAGAGATATAGAAATTGCTCAAGATTTTTTTGAACATAGAAAAAAACAAAACAAAATAAAACATATTGAACAAAACCTACAGCAGAAAATAAATGCTGGTTTTGTTGTTCCTAAAAACCTTTATCCTGCCGGTGTGATTCTTGGACTTTCCGATCAAGACGTTACATTATTAACCGGCGCTTACATACTTTTAAAAGAAAGCGTAGAAAATAATACTGCAAATTCAACATACATAACTGATAAAAGTGGCAAAATTTACTGTCTTAGCTTGGAACAAATGACTCCATTGATGTTAGCGTATGGAAATTATAGAAGTAAATTAACTATAGATTACAATCAACAAATTAATAACTTATAAGGAGAATAATATGGCAGATTTACCAATATTAAACGCAGTAGAACCAACAGTAATTCCGGCCAAAACCTATGATCGGGTTTGGGTGGAAGAAATAGTAATTCGCGCTCCAGATCCTAATGGTGACGTTACGGGCGAAGTTAAACTCCACAAATACGGGATGTTTGACGGCGTTGCTGAATTAGAACCCGGAAANGGNCAGTGGATAAGGGTTGAAAATATGTTGGCTAAATCTGCTGAAGATACCGACCTACAAACTGCTATGACCGCACTTTTGGCATATGTTGGCAAGGTTGGGGTTGAGAATAATATTATTCAACAATAATAATTTATTAATGTAATTCCATTATAGTCATATGGTGTATAATGTTATTAGAGTTTTAAATTTAAGAAGGATATAAATATGTCATGGCAGCTAGAAATTCCTATTATTACTAGGGTTTGGATTAATGACCTTGACCCTAATCCAACATATTCAGACGCTCGAATTAAACAAGTGGTGGTGGTTGCAGCAATGAATGTTAATAGGGAAGTTTCTTTTACCGAAACATATTCTGTTGATATTGTTAATGAGACCATTAGCCCAGACCCTACTGTTGAATCCAGTTTAGATAATGATTTTACGGCCTTGGTAGCTTTGAAGGCTGCTTGTATTTTGGATCAAAGCACATACAGAACCAAAGCTATTAACGAGGGAATAAAAACTAGTCTTGCTTCTGCAAGCCTTCATACCGCAGGTAATCTAAAAGGATATAAAGATTTACTAGATGTTGGTCCATGTGGAATGTATGAGAAATTAAGACAAGAATTTGAAATAGGTAATCCCAATATGGTGCAAGCTGTGTTGAGTCCTTTTGCTGGTAATAAATTTGATCCCACAAGCATGAATATACATTATGGAGATGCTAGATATGGTGGTCCAAATAATTTTTACAGTTAGGTGAGAATATGGCATTTTGTATAGATAACATAAATGTTATTAGTATTCCAGATAATGATCCTGGCGCTGGATGTCTAGTAGCTACGACCAATAATATCAGTATTACTAGAGGTCAAACGTTTAATATGTTGTTTGATTTAGAGTTTCAGACAGTCGCAGAAGACGGAACCGTTTCTTCCTCCCCTGCTGATATAGACGGTTATTCTGTTAATATGTCTATAAAACAATCTTCTACAAGCACCAGTGGATTATTATTTGCGTCCACACAAAATAGAATGATTGATATAAACTATACCACTGCCAGAGTTTCAGTAAATATTCCTGTCAAACACACCTTAAGATTACCTTTAGGTAGCCTATATTATTTAATAAGACTTATTGCTTCTGATGGAAATACACAAATAATTATTCAGGGCATAGTAACAGTATCGGATAGTTCTGCATGATCAACTCTACTTTTAATCAAATTTTTGTAGACCAGATTCACAGAATGTTTGGAGAGAATGGGCTTTCTAGACCTTGTAAGCTTGTATCTAAAGATAGTAAGAAAACTTTGTGTCCTAATTGTCAGATAGATCCTATTAATGGTAAGTCTAGCGGTAGATACAAACCTGGAGGCCCTGTTAATTTTCCATACGGTCAGTTGTGTCCTATCTGTAATGGTGTGGGTTTTGTGTTTGATACTACCGGTAATGAGGTGGTTATTGATCTTCTGGTGATATACGACTATAAGAAGTTTTTTAGCTTTAATACCAATGTAAACATTCCTGAAGGTACTATACAGATAATTGCTAAGTTCCAAGATCTTAAAAAATTACAAAAAGCTAATACATTGATTGTAGATACCGATGGTGGATATATACCCAATAATGAATACGAACCTCTTTCACAACCTCAACCAATAGGTCTTGGAGACAGTGATTTTCTGTTCATGTACTGGAGAAACTAACTAATGAGCGACATTAAAATTTTTGGAAAATTATTAGGCAATATTAATCAGTTCAAAAAGTTTATATTGCAGAGTATGTCTGATAATCTTAACAAATATTTGTTTACTAAAATAAATTCAGTAGAAAAAAAGATAAGAAATATAGTAATACAGAGTATTAAAAATCAACCAGAATACACTTCTTTAAAATCAGGCACTCTTCGTAATCAACTAGGTATACCTAATACTGCTGCTATTGATTCGGTGATTTCAGCGTTAGATGATATACAGGTTAAAATCATTAAACCTTCGGTAAAAGGGGATGGTGTTGAGGCTAAAATAGTTATTAATATGATAAAAGACAATTATTTAGAAATTTTATCTGATAGCGGAGCTTCTTACATAACAGAAAAAGGCACACAAATAGAATGGTTGAGATGGCTACTCTTAGAAGGTAATAATAGTGTAATTATAGGGTATAGATATATGCCTATTACTCATCCTAATTCTAGGACAGGTAAGGGCATTATGACTCAATTTAAATCTGGCATATTCAGAGTCCCTCCAGAATTTGCTGGTACGTTTGGAAACAATTGGATTACTAGAGGATTAGACGCCGCATTGCCGCAGGTAGAATCATACTTTAATAATATGGTGAAACAAGCATTATGAGTTTTATAGGTATAGATAAATACAGTGCGAATAGCATGACTGCCCAGTTAGAAAACAATATGGTTTCTTTCTTGGACAATGGTCTGTTAAAAATAGGCGCTTTTGGAAATGTCTCTTCATCTGTTTCCAATATTTATGGCTCAGACATGAGCGAATTAAGGCCTGTAGAAAATGCTAGTTATGATAGTTATACTTTATGGCAGTCTCCTAGGAAAAACTGGGTTTATGAAAATATTTCTGGTGTGGATTATAGTCCCATAGCGGTTAGTGGAATTACAGCAAGCGGAGTCATTGGATCTCCTGTATTCTATCCTGGCCCAACTGGAAATAGCACATTAGGATATACTATAAATTACGAAGAAGGTTCTGTATTATTTGATAGAGAAGTTAGTCGAGCAGCTAAAGTAAATGTCTCATATAGTTATAAACTCTTTGATGTAGAAGTAGCTAGTAAATCTCAATTATGGAAAACTTTACAAGAAAATTCTTTTGATCCTAATAATTTTAGCAGCAGAACTTACTATGCCACCGGAGATTACAATATTCCTTCTGAACACCGAACACAATTACCTACTATTGTGGTAGAAACTGTAAATCGCAGCAAAAATGAACCTTGGAGATTAGGAGATTATAGTCTTGTTTCTGAGCAAAAAATGCTTTTGCATGTAATTGCAGAAAATAAAGCGGATAGAGATAAAATTAATGATATTATGAATAGACAAACTACTAGAACCATTAAACTCTACGACCTGAATAAACTAGTACAATCTGGCACCTATCCTTTAAATTTTGATGGAAGTGTTAATCCTAGCGGTTTAGAATACGACGAAATTTTAGATAATAGTGATTATTTTTGGATGAATTGTAGATTTAAAAACATTACCGTATCTGATATGCAGTTTTATGGTATTGATCTATATGGTTCTACAATAGAAATTACAAATGAATTAATTTTATATCAAAATTCATAATTTAGTGTAATATACAATAACGTTCACCCTTTTATAACGGAGAAAATACTATGGCAGCAAATAGAGTTTATTTCGCTTCTCACGGTTTAGCTATTGACGGATCAACTGTTCAAGGTGCTCAAAGCGTAGGGATTAGCATGACATTTAACACCTTACAGGCTTTCCAGCTAGGTACTTTAAGTATTTACGACAATATCGTAACAGATGGAGAGGTTACTATTAGTGCTACTAAAAACTTAGATGGTAGTGCTCTTATGTTTGCTGGTGGTAATGTTGGTGATTATGGTACAACCACCTATGAGATTACAGTTGCCAGTCAAGATGATGAAGAAGGTCTTGATGGTACTGGAGCTACTAGTACTACTATTACAGGCGCTTTTCTTTCTAGTCTCGGTTACAACTTTCCACTCGATGGCTGGTGTACCGAAGAAATTAGTTGGATTGCAGACAATAAACAGGTTGGAACTAGCGGTATTTCTGCCCCATCCTCCACTACAGGTACTGCTGCTTTCCGACACCATGTAAGTTGGGATGGTGTTCACTCTGGTGATAATGTTACAAATATTAGCGTAAATACAGATTTTGCTCGTGAAGCACTATTCAAGTTAGGTCAGTTTAATCCTTATTATCGTTTTGCTAATTTTCCAATTGAAATTACTGTAGAATTTACAGTTAACAATTACGAAATTGATCAAACATCACTTGATCTAACACAAGAAAGTTGTACTGGTACCAATTTTGGTAAAACAGATATTAGTGTTTATGTGTGTGATGCTAACGATAGTTCTGCTACTGCTAAGTATACAGTTACTGCTAGTGGTTGCGTATTAAGTTCAGTAAATCAAGAAGGTGGTGGTACTGATGGTGGTAATGCTACAACCACATACACCTATACTACCTACAACGATTTGTTTGTTACTACAGCTGCTTAATATCAAATGAGCTTTGTCTATCAGTTTGATAATGTTGGAGTAAAAATTGATGGAGCAGTACAGAAACTAGTTCAAAAGGTGTCGGTGAAAGCCGACACCGGACTAGAATTTGTAACATTACCAGATAGTGGAACACAGGAAGTATATAGTAAAAACAAAAATATTACTATTGATATTGAATATTTACATGACGGCACTTTTATAGATCCTACCATACCTCCTCTTTCTGATAGCTTAGGTTTTATAAATATTACCAGAAGTAGTATTCAAGATATTAGGTTTTCTGGATGTGTCTTAGTAGGTACAGCTAGTAGAATAGATGCCAATTCTAATTCTTGGGGAAAAAAAACGTATACATATATGGCTTTGTCTTATGATCATATAGACTCAACATTTAGTAGTACTACACCTATAACAGGAAGCGCAGAAGCAAGCAGGGCATGTTACACAGATGTTCTTGAAGAACAACAAATATCATTTGAGTCTTCTTGTTCTATAGAAAGAGAACTTGTATATTCTCCAACAAAAAAAAGACCTTCTCACATTATTATAAAATATCCTATCGTATCTACTTCTAGTGTTAGTTTTTATGAAACAGGAGTAGACCTAAAATCAACAGGAGCTTTGAATTGTGATACAGGAACATTGTCAACAGATGGTGCGGCAGGTATACCTAACGCATATTTGGACAATATAAGTGTAGAAGGAGCAACAGTAGATGGAGACCCTAAAATTATCACCTATAGTTACAAATCGACACAAATAACAGGAGAATTAACTAGGATTATCGAAGTAACATAAAGGAATCAGTAGTGGAAAATTTCTTATACGATCTTAAATTTTATCGTATTATTAATGGATATTTTGAAATACAGATTAAAGATCAAAAATATAAAATAGTATATCCAGATAATAATAAAAAATACGAAGCAGAAAAACTATACGTATCTATACTGCAAGACTCTAGATTTGACACAGAATATCTGAATGATGTACAGCTACAAAAAATATTGCAGTACAATAATGTCTGGAATTCTGATAAACAGGAAAAGATAAAAGAGATAGAACAAGCTATAGATAAGCTTAAAATTATTTTATATAAGGAATACTCTAAAAAAGATATAAGAGAAAGAACCAAGGAAGAATTAGAAATCCTTAGAAAATATCAGAATGACTTATTATTAAAAAAACACAGCTTAGATTATCTAACTTTAAAATTTTTTGCCAATAATATTAAAAATCAATATTTAATTTCTCAATGTGTTTTAACTCTTGATGATCAACCGGTTTTTGGTAATGATTATCAGAATATGGATCTTTCATTATTGAGACCCATAGTGTCGGAAGTAGAAAAAAATCAAATTACAGCTTCTGATTTAAGGGCTATATGCACAGGAGACTTATGGAGAAGATATTTGTGTAGTAAAGATATTTTTGGTCCATCTATACATCTTAACGATGACCAAATAAACCTACTATCTCTGCAAAAAATGTATGATAATGTTAGAGGTCATCCAGACTGTCCAGAAGAAGATGTCATTATGGATTCTGATGCTTTAGACGGATGGTTTTTAAATCAAAAAGATAAAGTTAAAGAAAGAAAGAAAAAAAACGAAGCTTTAAGCAAGGTTCGGGGTAAAGTAGGTAGTCATGATTTTATATACATTATGACTAATGGAGATAAGGAACAGATACAGGCTGTGGAAAGTATGAATGATTTGAGAGGAAAATCTCTTGTTAAATCAGTAAAAGAAACTGCTAAATCGGATAAAAAAACCAATTGGCGAGATGTTCCATACATTAAGCAAGAATTAAAATCTCAAGCATTCAAGAATCAAAAACAAGGAGTACCTAACCAATGAAACAGGAAAGAGTTGTAGAATTAATAAAAGCTATAGAAAAAAGATTTCAAACAACAATGATAGGTTCTTTAGCCAGGATAGAAGATCATTTCGGTTTTATTTGGGGACATGATAAAGAAATGATATCTATAGAACAATCAGACAATAGAAATGTATGGCAAGATTTAAGAGAAGATATTTTAGATCACTGTAACTATCAAATGCGATCAACATTGACAGATTTAAGAAAATTTCTACAAGAAGAAAATAAAGATCAAGTTAAACTGACCAAATCTTGTAAAATTGACACACAGTTAAGCAATAGTAACCAAGGAGAATAATAATGAGTGAAGATTCTTTTGTAATGGAAATTAATGACAAGAAGGTTGAATTTTTAGTAAAGTCACCATCTTTTAAAGACCAAAGAGAGGCACAGAAAGTTTATAATCAAGCATTCTCAGACGCCGTAAAATCTGGATGTATTGTTCGAGGAAGACTTGAAGATCTCTTAAAAGAGCAAGGTTTGTGGGACGATAAGAAGGAAATGAGACTTAATACTATTCAGCATGAATTATTAGGCCATGAACAAACTTTGTCTAAAGGCGGTATCAGCTTACAAAGAGCAAGAGGAATTGCTCTAGAAATGAGAAAATTACGAGATGATTTAAGAGAGCTAATTAGTTCTAGAACTAATTTAGATAATAATACTGCAGAAGGACAAGCTGATAATGCTAGATTTAATTACTTAGTATCTGTGTGTTTGGTGTATTCAGAGAATAAGAAACCTTATTTTGTTAGTTATGAAGAATACTTAAATAAATCAGCAGATCCTGTTGCTATTAAAGCAGCACAAATTTTGGCATCTAGATTATATGGACTAGATGATAGTTATGAGAAAAATTTACCAGAAAATAAATTTCTTACAGAATATAAATTTGTTGATGAAAATTTAAGATTTATTAATAAGCAGGGTAGACTAACAGATTCGGAAGGTAGGCTTGTTGATGAAAATGGTAGATATATCAACGAAGATGGTGAATTTGTTGATAAAGACGGCAAAAGGGTAGATAGGTCTGGAGAATATGTCGTTGAATTTAAACCATTCTTGGATGAGGATGGAAAACCTGTAAAGCTGGAAACAAAGAAAGTTGAAAATGAACAATCTGAAAAACCTAAAAAACAGGAGATACAAGATACAGCAGAATAGTATTGGTTTTGGAACCATGGTATTTTCGAAAAGAGACACTATATTCTTTACAGGGTATAGTGTCTTTTCTTATTAGGAGATAAAACAATATGGCACAAGGCTATAATCTAACAGTACAATTGAATATTCAAGGTCCTAAAAACCTAAATAGCGTTGTTAATAACATTAACCAGAAACTACAAAATATACAAGCTACTGTTAATGTTAAAACTTCCCCTCAAACAACGCAAGCCTTGAAAAACATAGCCAATGCTTCTAAAGGAGTTAAAAATAATGCCGATGATGCTGCTAATAGTATGGAAAAATTTGGCAAATCTGCTGGCCTCGCGATTAGGCGTTTTGGTGCCTTTACTGCTGCTACCGCTGGCTTCTATGCGGTTACTAGGGCTACGACACAATCGCTAGAAAAATTTATTGAGTATGATAGACAACTTACTAGAATTGCTCAGGTGACTGGAACAGCTAAAGAAAGCTTAGGCAATCTCTCTAATACTATTACTCAGCTTTCTACTAGTTTAGGTGCTAGTAGTTCTGAATTGGCTAGGGTTTCGGTAATTCTTTCACAAGCTGGACTTTCAGCTGAACAAACAAGACAGGCTTTGGAGGCGTTAGCTTTAACTACTTTGGCCCCAACTTTTAGCGATATTAATCAAACTGTCGAAGGTAGTATCGCTTTGATGAAACAGTTTGATATTAGCACCAAACAATTAGAAGCTTCTTTAGGCAGTATCAATGCTGTCGCTGGTCAGTTTGCTGTAGAAGCTGGTGATATTATTACAGCTATTCAGAGAACTGGTGGTGTATTTGCTGCTGCTAGTAATGGTGTGAGTCAGGGAGTAGATGCTCTTAACGAGTTTATTGCTGTTTTTACTAGCGTCAGAGCTACTACTCGTGAAAGTGCTGAAACAATTGCTACTGGCTTAAGAACTATTTTTACCCGTATTCAAAGAGAAGATACTCTTGATGCTCTTAAGGCTTTTGGAATAGAACTGACTGATCTAGAAGGAAAATTTGTTGGGCCATTTCAAGCTATACAAAGATTATCAGAAGGGTTAAGAAGTTTAGATCCTAGAGATGTAAAGTTTAGTGGTCTAGTAGAAGAACTTGGTGGTTTCAGACAAGTTGGCAAAGTCATTCCTCTTATTCAACAATTTACCACAGCTCAACAAGCCCTTAATGCTGCACAACAAGGGTCTGGATCTCTGGCTCAAGACGCCGCCATAGGTCAACAGTCTTTAGGTGTTCAAATATCTAAAGTACAACAAGAATTTGATGCTCTTATCAGGAGTATTGGTCAAACAGCAGAGTTTAGACAATTTATTCAACTTAGTCTTGATCTGGCTAGTGCATTAATACAAATAACAGATGCTGTTAAACCATTAATTCCAGCTCTTACTGCTTTAGGTGCGGTTGGACTTGCTAGAGGTATTCCTTCTATTGCTAGAGGATTCAAGAAGAGTATTGGAGCTACTGGATATAACAATGGAGGTGTTGTTACTGGTAGCTCTTTAAATTTTGCTGGTTCCTACAATAGTGGCGGTTTAATTGGAGGAAAGCCAGGAATTGATAAAAATATTATTCGTGCTTCTAAGGGTGAATACGTTATTCAAAAACCTGCAGTTGATGCTTTAGGAACGTCTTTTCTTGATAATTTACAAAAAAACAAACAAGTACCAGGGTATGTAACAGGAGGCTTAGTAGACTATCCCTCATCAAGAAGATTTGTAAGAAGTAGTAACTTTACCTATGAGAAACCTCCAGGAGTTAGCATAACAGAATCCTTGCAAAACGAAACCCCATTAGCTTTTCAAAGATTTGATGCTGTTGATGTTGATATTAAAAATCAGGGATTTAATGGCAAGGCACTAGCTGAAAAAGTATCTAACAAAAATTCTGGTAAAACATATTTGAGAGCATTAGAGAGTGGGGACTATAGAACCAGAGGTATTGCTTTTGAAAATGTATTATACGACACTAAACAAGTTTCTTATAAGCCAGAAGGACGTAATGCCACCTCAAGAATAGACAATATGAGAGGTTCAAATTTTGTAGAAATTAAAAGCGTACAAGAAAGAGTTCCTAATGAGGCAATATTAGATAAAACTATTGGTGCTATTTTTGCTTCTAGAGGTGGTATAGATGAAATGGTAATGCAAAGAGCTTCTAGGTCTGCAGTTACTAGTAAGAAAGATATTTTAGATGTTGGACAGGTTTCTGTGTTCTATGACACAACATCATTAAGAGACATTCAAAAAACAAAAAAAAACAAAGAGTTGACCTCATCTTTAAAATCTACAGCTGTTTCTAAAATTGGTAATATTAAATCTAGAAAATTGCCAAGAGCGTATACCGGAGGTAACCAAAAAGAAGGAGACATTAGAGTTACCAGAGGTGAATATGTAATCAACAAACAGGCTGCAGAACAAATAGGAATAAATAGATTAAACGAACTTAACAACGCTCATAGAAACAATATGGCTGAAGACCTACCTAAATTTCATACTGGTGGAGCAATTGGTTCTATTCCTGGATATAATACAGGTACTACAGTTGATAATGTTAGTCGGGATAGAGGTATCGGCAGTACTATCGGCCTAGTGTTTGCGTTACAAGGTGCTGCTAGTCTATTCTCCACAAGTATAGAAGAGGCAGCTTCTCAAGGGGCCGCAGAAATGGGGGCTGGTATACAGGGTGCTGTTTCTGGTATTAATCTTGGTATTGTTGGTGGAGAAATTGCAGGCTTTATTCCAGGCTTGTCCAAATTTTCTGGAGGGATAGGATTAGCTACCGCTGCTGTTGCTGGAACAGCTTCGGCATTTATACAATCTAAAAATGCTGCTATTGATTTTGCAAATAAATTATCTAAACAGAGAATAGAAGATGCAACACAGAAAGTATCTTCTGCTCTTGACAAGCTAAGTAAAGAAGCAAATAATTTTAATGCTTTTAGACAAGCTGTTTCTGGAATAAGACAGTCCACTCAAGAAATTAGTTCTGTAAGAAGTAGACAAATTGAAAGTAATAGATTGGGTTTTGCTAATATCCCAGAATACTTATTGGGAACTACAGCCACAGGAGAAAGAACTCAAGAACAAATAGCTGTCGGAACATCCCAAGAGACGCTCTCTGCACAAAGATCATTAGTATTAGAAATGAGAGGATTTAATGCTTATTTAAGCACTTTGGGAGGATATTTAGGAGATAATCAACAAGCACAAGAAAATCTCGCTAATGCAATTAGAGGCATTAATGAAGTAAGAGCACAAGAAAGTGCTAGAGAGTTTGCGGGAGTGGCAGATTCAATTACTCAACTTGTAGAACAAAGACTAAAAGCAGGTATTGGTATTGATCAGATAATAGACAGTCAACAATTTAAATCTTTCAGCGAGGCTTTGGCAAGAGCAAATCCGCAAGTCGAAAAATTTATTTTAAATACACAAGCAAATACATCATTATCAGCAGAAGAAAAAAAACAAAGAATAGATAGAGTAGTAGCTCAAAGAGCAGAAATAGAAATTATACAAAGAACTGCAGCTTTTAGACAACAAATAGAGATAGATAATGCCGAAAAAATTGGTAGAAATTTAGAAACTATTTTGAGTAGAGTGTTCAATAGTTTTGAACAAATATTTAATCGTACTGCTTTAGATATAGGAAGATCTTTTGATATAATAAATACAGACATTGCTGCGTTGTCTGGTAACGCCTCTATAGGTCTTGGACAAGATAGAGGCTCTAATATTCTTTCTAATCCTTCAGCATATAGTAAACGAGAATTCAATTTGGTTGTCAGCGGACTTAAGCCCATACTGGGAGACCAGGCAGAAACAATAGCTGGCTTGGCTAGGGGTTCTGTTTCATTAGAAGCAGGAATAATATCTGCAATAAATAGAGTTGTAAAAGAAAATCCACAAGCTACTGATACTGCTGTTGCAAGATTGGTAGGTCAAGAAATATCAAATCTGGTTACTGAATTAAATCTACCTCCAGATGTAGCAAGGACTTTATCAGATCAAATTAGCGCAGGTCTACAGAAATTAAGAAGTAAGGGTAAAGACCAAATAGGATTAGATTCCCAAGATGTCAGAGAAAGCGTATCTGGTTTCGCCAGCACAATAGACGCACTAAAGGGATCACTGAACACACTATTATCTGCACAAAAAATATATCAGTCAGGATTAGAACAATATACCAAGGTATTAAATAATATTACAGGAATTTTAGCACAAAGAAATCAGTATGTTTCAAAGAGTTTGGAAATTCTTGCTCAGGGAGCCATTAATCTGGACGAAGCTTTTGGTAGGATATATAGTGCTAGAGATATTAGCATACAACAAGAGAAAAGCATAGAAAGACAAACATTTGGTCTGTCAGATCCTGATGAAATTTTTAACAAAATTATAGATTTAAATTCTAGAAGACAATTATTACAAACTAATTTACAGTCAGCACAAGATCAGGGGCCAGCTAGTTTTGCTCAGTTTAGAGACCTTAGTGTTGAGTTAGTTAACACCAATGTCGAATTAAATAATATGCAGCAGGCTTTACAAACTCTTGCTGACAGTTCTAATGTAGCTCAAGCAGCACTTTCTGAAATATCTAGAGTTCAACAACAAAGACAGCAGCAAGCTGGATTTTTGGAAAGTTTGGTTTCTTCTACTCCAGAACAGATAACAGCTCTTAATCAGGCATATGCTGACTTACAAAGACTTCTTTCTGGCCAAAGTAATACTATTTATACAAGCATAGAAGCTCAAAGAACATACGCCCAAACATTGAGACAAACAAGAAGTACATTCCAAGCCCAAGAAGCTGCACAGGGAGTATTAGCACAAGAAAGAGGCAACGTAACGTCTTTAGTTAAAGAATTAGCTCCATTTCTTGGTTCTTCACAAGAAGCGAATAATTTAAGGGCAGAAGTTTTAGCAAGGCAAGTCAATCAATTGGGAATGTTAACTCCACAATTTTCTAGAATAATTGAGTCTATTAGAAATCCTGAAGGAGATCCACAGCTACAAGAAGCTATTAGAGTTTATAGAGAGGCCGTTACTGAGCAGTCTAGGGCAAATCAATTACTTGGGCAGATTCAAGCTATTAATGCTAGGATGGCTGAGCAAAATAGCGCACAAGCAGTGGTAAATGGTCTTGCTAAAACAGTTCTTACTGTGAACGTTAATAATGCTGGAGACATAGCAGCGGCCATTCAACCTGCTGTATTACCTCAACCAATAGTTCCTCAAGGAAGAGCTAGTGGCGGTGTTATATACGCAGCTGCTGGACAACAAGTAGAAATGAAGTCCAGAGGGACAGATACAGTACCGGCGATGTTAACACCTGGAGAATTTGTTGTTAATAGACAGGCAACAGCAAAGAACAGAGGATTATTAGAAAGTATTAATAGCGGCAAAACACAATACTATCAATATGGAGGTTTTGTAAGCAATCTGTTTGATGCAAATCAACCCAGAGGAAAAACAGAAAAAGTTCCTGCCCTAGAACAATGGCAACAATTAGCTCAGGGAGTCAGAACCGCACCTAAACTTTTTACTGCTAGTAGTTTTGTTAATTTTGACAGAGCCCAAAACATTACAGTTGAAGACACTCTTCCTCAAACACAGGGCAATTCAACCTTAAATGATATACAAGACTTAAAAACTTTTATATATAAACAATTTAAAAATGATTCAAATATTCTTCCAGGACGCGTTTCTGATATAGTGGTAGAAAAAGCAGGAAAATTTGATGCTAACTTACCTAGTACTGTCGCTGATTTTGGTACAGCTAGCAAAATTGCAAAAGCAGCCATAGAAATAAATCCAAATATAAAAAGCATAAAGGATTTTCCTGACTTTGGTTTCGGCATAGAAAGAAAAGTAGACACAGCTTCTCCTTTAGTTAGGCAAATATCTCAAAAAACAAATATTCCTATACAAAATATTCTTGATTATATTGGGACCAGAAGTACAAGATATCCATATCTTGATAGCTTGATGCTTGGGGCCAGTCCAGAAGATTATATCAATATATATCCACAATCTAAAGGAGCCGCATCAGCAACAGAAGTGAGTGCTATTAGGAGGGGTTTGTATGGTGTTGATACAAGAAACACCAATCTTTCACCATCACAAAACTTAAACGAACAGACATATCCAGAATACAATAAAAAATTTAACAGCTTTAGATTGGTGAAACCTAATTTGAATGGTATTGATATAAATTCTTCTCCACCTACTAATGCGTTTGCAGATTCTTGGAATATTACTGGCAAGAACTATGGTCTATATTCATCTATAGGTCCGATACAAGCGGAACCATTTGGACCAAAGGTGACCTCTAAACCAAGAGATTTTATTAGACGTGGAAGCATAAGTATTAGCGGTAATGGTTCTAGCGGTGAAGTATTTGAAGGAACAAGAGTGATTGGAGATGATTTATTAAAAAGAAGTAAAAATATCTACGATAGATATATTGACACCAAAGAAATATTAAAAAATGGAGTCGCAGAAGATCCTGAAGTAGAATCATTTATAAAAGAGTTAGAGTCCTTGTATAGTGGAGAAACACCATTTTCACCATTAAATGCTAAATTTTTTAATGATAAAAGAACTCCTATTATGGGTTTAAGTTCCTCTGTCTATAGAAGTTTTAACAGATTGGCGCAAGAAGACAAATTATCGGCTGCGATTCGTTGGCCTCTTGGTTTGAATGGTAATTTTAAAACACTTGGCTTAATAAGAAACGAAGAACAAATAGATCGCTTGAAATCTCAAACAGATTTAATTAAAAAAGAGATAGCCGATGAAGAAAAGTCTAAATTTTCTATAGTCAATAAAACTGCTAAAATACCTTTTAAGGCTGTTACCCCAATAGATAAAAGACTGGCTAATTTTCCTGCTTTTACAAATATTGATTTTAGCGTTCCATATAAAGAATATTCCGGTAATCTGTATGACGAAATACAAGGTTTATATGACGATAAAAAAAATAAAGCGATAATTCCTAATTATGAAAATTATAGAAGTTTCTTAAAGGGTGACTCCAATAATGATCTGCTATATGGAAATTTACAGGCTTACTTAGGCAATATATTTAATAACTTAAATAATAATAGATCCGAAATCTCAGAATATTTATTTTCAGATAATGCCAAGCTAAATACTAAATTGTTTAGGCTTGCCTCTGTAGGATATAAAGGATCATCTAAGCCTAACATTTATTCTTTTGGTACAAAAGGATTATTTACTAGAGACTTTGCTGCTACAGATAATTTAGCTAGAGACATCGATAAAAAGAAAGACAAATTATTAAAACCAGCACCATTTGAAAAACCTATAGAACAGAAAGCTGAAGACGAATTTGCGGTAAAACAATATAATGATATGTTTACAGATACTAGGGGTTATTTTGGTAGAGCCCCAAGTTTCAGGCAATATGTTAGAACTGGTGGAGCAGGTATAGCTAGAGATATCCAAGAAGCAAAAAAATATTCTCAAGGTCTATCTGGACAATTCTTAGTTAGTACAAATAATGGCAATCTTGCATTGCCAATTAGAGCTATGTCATCAGGTTTTTCTGAAGCATTTGCTAGTGTTGGAACAGGCAAACTTTCTCCTTGGACTGATAGAATTGGAAGAGTAAATACGGCAGCTGCTGCTGCAAGCTTTGGTCAGTCATATTGGCTGCAGAATTTTGCTGGTGCTGAGGGCGTTGACCTAGAACAACAATCAGACCCTAATGTTGTGGAAAGAGCACAGAGGGCTATCGAAGGAAATCCTAAAACTCCAACTACTATCAAAGAGTGGTTTGATTTGTATATGGATCCATATCTGAAATATAACCAAAGAGGCATTAGAACTAAAGGATTATCTAATATATATCGCAGCATGGTGGATCAGTCATATTATGAAAAGAAGAGGAGAGGACCCGTCCCTAGTGCTCAAGAAGCGGCAGCATATTTTACTAATCTTGGATCATGGTATGATGGAATCAGAAGGTGGCCTGGACAAGATGGAATAGTTGAAGATCTTGATGGAGAAAAAGATATCAAAGAAAGAGCAAGATATCTTTATAGGAATAGTAAAAACTTTACAGGGGGTCTTTATAATACAGCAAATAGATCACATTTAAGTTTGGGTGGAGGTATTTATGGGGGTTTGCCTACATTCAACCAGATATCGCTGATTAATGGAGTTAATCCACGAATAATGCAGCAGGTGATGAATGAGGGTGTTGCTGCACAGGCACAGTTACTATCGCGGGGAGGAGAAGTTGACCCACTATATCTTGCAGAAGGTGGGCCGGTATTACTTGATAAGGCATTAAAACAACAGGCCATATCTCAACAGAAACAAACATATAACCCATTTGCTGGTCCGTCTTCTGAAGACAGATATAGAGAAGAATTACTACTCCAAAGACAAAGACGAGAAGAACAAATAGCAGAGTTAAGAGCATCTACTCCATTTACTAAAGCAATACAAAGAGCACCTAAAGATGCATTTGGCAACACAACAATAGCACCAAATGCTACTATTAATGATAGTATTAGAAATATACCGGGATTTGGTTTAGACATTCTAGGAACGTTTCCAGGAATTGTAGGATCATTGGTTACTGGACCAGGAGCAGCAGCAGAACAACTTTCTAATGCTGTAACTGGTGGAGATAGTCAGTTTATGTCTGACATGTTTAGATATAATTTAAGCACAGGTACTGCACTAGGACCAAGATTAGCATCTGGTATTTATTCTGAAGATATGATGTCAATGCCAGGATCTTATATTGCTGGAGGTAGTCAAGAAGATATAGTATCTCAAATGCAGCCAGCATCAAGGGTGGCGGCTACCGCTTTAGACTTTGTAAGTCCAGATATTGGGGATATCCCTAGAGGTATTAAAACTGCTAGTGCTTTAGGTTCTCTTTTAGGTTTTGTAAAGAAAGCGCCGATACCCAAAATTACTATGCCAGACAGACTTGGTGGATATGTTGCTGATTTAGAATCTGTCTTAAAAACCAATAAAGGCTTATCATTAGAAGATCAGACTTCTTTGGCTCAAGATATATTTACTCTTAGAAGTAAAATGAAAACAAGAGGTAGAGAGGGAGCCAGGGGGGCTGATCCAGAAATAGATGCTATTTTAAAGAAATATGAAACAAAGCCAGAAATTGAAGCTGGAGATGTTGGAGGGGCTGGAAAAACACCAGCTATTGATCCACAAGAACTTACTTCAACAGGCAGATACAAGTTAGACACAACAATAGCAGCCCCCAAAAAAGAAATGGCAGCTCAAACTGGCAAAGCAGAACCACCAGCAGAAATTAAAGAAATTCTTGATCAAGGTAGGCAATTTTACGAATCAAGGAATACAACACCCACAAAAGACACATCATTAAACGATGCCATTGTAACACAAAGGGCTGAGGCAATGAGTCCTGAGCTAGAAGAATCAATGCGTCTCGGCCAAGAATTTGCCAAAGAAAGGGCAGCAAGGCAAACTGAGAATGCTAGCATAGTAGCCGAGGATGCGAATAAAGCAGCCGCACTTAAACAGCAAAGAGAGGAACAAGCTGCACTGAAACAGAAACAAGATGCGTCAGCAGCTGCACTTAAACAACAAACAGACAGGGAACTATTGCAGTTTGCTAAAGAGCAAAAAATTAACCCTAGAATTCCTCCTGGAGTTGATAAAAGAAGATTTGATACTTGGTACAGAGACAGAAATAATCCAGCATATAAAGACGTTAAGAATGCTGTCATTAATGATGTCCTGGCTAGAGCAGAGTTCAGACAAGCACAAATGGGCGAAGTGCCGAATAGAATACCTGGAGTAGATAGAGATTTATTTGAATATGACTTTGGTGATGTTGTTAAAATAGGTCCTGAACGTACTGGAACTGTAGGTCTTCAAGCTAGTGCAAATGAGAAAGAATATGCAAAAATTGCTAAAATAATAGCTGAAAAGCAGGGTAGGCCTTTTACTATTATTCAAGCTAGAGATATGATTGCTGAATCGGTAGGTTTATTGCATTCTGATATGCCTGATTTAGAGCAGTTAGCGAAAAGGGGATTATTCCCATCAAGAGCAGAAGTTGGAACAACATTGGCTCCTAACCAAGAGCTAGGCAAGCCATTACCATCAAGTCCGCTAGAGGTGTTTGAGCAGATGTTTCCTGAATATAAAGCCACAGGAGGAATAGTACAACAACCAAAATATTTAGCTACAGGTGGATCTACCAGTGTGGCTATGACACCAAGAGGAACCGACACTGTTCCAGCGATGCTTACTCCTGGCGAGTTTGTGGTGAATAGAGAATCCGCCAAAAATAACATGGGTCTGCTTAAGGCTATTAATCGTAGAAAGGGTGGTATAACTCCTACTTATTTACAACAGGGTGGAGAATTAACAAAAGATCAGCAAAATTTAGTAAATATGATGGGAATTCCACAATTTAGACTAGCAGACGGAATTAATCCTAGACTACCAGAAGAAGTAGCTATGGCCAAAAACATAGCTAGCAATACACTCAAACAAGAAAATACTCAAAGAGAAATGATGGGAGATACCCGTTTAGCTGCTCCTCAAATAGAAGAAATAGTTAGTAATTTCTTTAATAACGCAAACTTATCTCCAAACAACGAATACGGAGAAGTTGGTTTAGACAGCTTAATTGGTGGTTCTAGATCTGCTATTGGTAGAGAACTAGATATGCAAACAGTATTTAAATACGGAATAAGTAATCTTAGCGATGCCCTATCTACAAGTAGAGGTAGTCCTTTAGGAGAAGTATTATCTGATCAAGACAGATTCACAAGAGATCAGATTCAAGCTTTGTTGGAACGTACAGGAATTATGAAAAAATATGTTGCTCCAACATTTAATCTAAAAAATGGAGGAAAGGTAGAATATTTAAAAGGCGGAGGACAGCTAGTAGATTACAGTCCTAAGGGTACTGATACTGTTCCTGCTATGCTAACTCCTGGCGAGTTTGTTGTTAATCGTGAAGCAACTCAAAAGAATCTTGGACTATTAAAAGCTATCAATAAAAGTAGTGGTGGTGTGGTTCGTAACGGTGTGTTATATGCTGCTAACGGAGGTCCAACAATAGATGATACTCGTGCTGAAATTGCTGGACAAAGAGCTTTTGATAATTTGTGGAGCGCTATAACTTCATTAGCTTCGGATATTGCAGGATTAATGATACCATCTACAGAAGTAACACCAGCCGCCACGGCCACCTCAAGAACAGAAGAGATGATCAGACCATCTGTACAATCTACAGACAATGATTGTTGTGATAGGATCATATCAGCTTTAAGAGAAGGTTCTGTGTCAGATATTCAGCCCCCACCTATGGATTTTGGTATGGTTAATCAACCACAGACACCTATGACAGACGATGGCACTTCTACCAGTATGTCATCTATTGCTTCTGATATTTTTTCAGCAATAAGAGAGAGTTTTTCTCAAACTTCAATCTCAACATCAACACCAACAACACCAGTCGAATCTGCTACAAAAGCAGATGCTCCCAGTATTGATTTTAGTCCATTTACCCAAAGTGTAGCAGATTTTAGCAGTGCATCCGCACCACTAACTTCTGCTATACAAACACTGTCACAAGTCGATTTTGGTGTAATAAACAATGGAGCAGCTAGCCTATTATCTAGTTCTATAGCTCTTGGAGGATCTTTTGGTAGATTTAACGAGTCTGTCAATCAATTTTCGCAAAAAACTAATGATTTAATTTCGGCTATAAATGGAATGAGCTTAGATGGTACTATTACTGTGGGAGGCAATATTTCTGTGCAACCAATGACTGTAAACATTGCTGGATTAGAAGCAATCGAAGCAAGATTACAGGGTTTTGGTGAGTATATAAGCCAAGCCTTGGCAGCAGGCTTAGCTCAAGCTAATCCAGGATTTGATACGTCCGCAATTACAGTGAGCACTAGTATTTAACACTATCATAGTAGGTCTTAATTATGTCTAATAAATTTTTTAATTACAGATACAGAGCAACTGCACCAGCAGCAGCATATGGTACAGCAAATTTCAATGTAAATGATAGTGCTGGTTATAATACCATCCATTCTCTGGTTGGCACCACCGCTGGATCTCAACAAAGATTCACTTATAGTTTGACAGTAGCGAATCAGTCTAGCGTATATGAATACGGAATTGGATATTTGACCAGTCTTGGTGGAGGGTTATATCAATTTACAAGAGAGCAATCTGTTTCTTCTAGTCAAGGAGACAATAGTAAAATAAATATTTCGTTAGCATACGGAAATGTAACAATCGATGTTATTGCACCAAATCCTAGCTATACGAATTATAAAAGATTAAATAGTAATTCAACACTATCAAATATAAATAGCACTTATTTTGTTGATGCTACTGGAGACATTACTTTATCTTTACCAGCTATTGATATTGATTCTGTAATTATTGGCATAGCCTTAACTTCTTTGAGTGGATCGGAAAACGAAAGAACAGATGCTGTTACTCTTGATGCTAATGGATCAAATACTATAAATGGCGGAGCTACCTATGCCTTAAGTAAGAAAAATGATTTTGTAAGAATTATATCTGATATAGACAACAATAATTGGATAGTATTAGACCCTATACAAGATACAGCTTCTTCGAGCGGTCCAAATGGGGCTATTCAATTATCTGACAATGGTGTTCTTGGTCATAATAATGGATTTTTCTTTAATGACGATGCATTATTCGTGGGTGGAGATGATGCAGTATCGGCTGTTGTTCAAGTTGGTGGAGAATTAATGAACACAATCTTTAATCTTCAGTCTGGAGACCTAGATTTTACAATCAATACCAACGGTATCGGCAATACTTTTTTTGTTGATGGGTCAACTAATAATGTCGGAATTAATACTAACACCCCATTAGATTTGCTCAACATAAATACCGAAGGAGTGGAAGGTATTACTATTAGTACTTCTACTAGTGGATCTATTCCTACTATTGCTTTTGTTAATAATGATCCAGATTTTACTGAAGGTTTGGACATTGGCAGAATTGATTTTGTAGGTTCTAATACGGCAGAAGAAAATATTACTTACGCTAGAGTCATAGCAGAAGCATCAGATGAGACCGATGGTTCAGAGCAAGGATTACTAAAATTTTTAGTAGATAACAACGGGACTTTACAGAATGTTGCTCTATTAAGCTATGAAGATATTCAAATTGGTCCAAATAATTCTATATCTGGTGGTATTGTTATAGGTTCTAATACTACCAATAAAGGAGATAATGTATGTATTGGTTATTACAATACTAATTGTGGTGTTAGTAGTATTAATATTGGACATCAAAATACTATAGAAAGCGGTTCGTATGCTGGTGCTATCGGATCAGCTCATACAGTAACAGGTTCTCATGTTTGGTTATTTGGTGGTTCTGGAGCAGACATTACTGGCAATAATAGTACTTTTTTATTGTCTAACGATAATAATTATATACAAGTTAAACATGATCAGCAAAAAAGAGTAGGAATCTATGTGGATTCTACAGGAACCGATTTCAGTATTGTTAATACCAGAATATCTTCAACAGGGACACAGCATCTGCAAAACTTCTTGTTTAGAAACAATGCTGGAGATCAAATTACAGGAATTTCTCAAGGTATCATTGTTGATGATCCTTCACAGTCTGGTGAATATACAAGCTTTTTTTTAAAGGTTTTAGAGTCCGGCAACTTAGTTGATGTATTAGATATATCTGCTGATTATGTTAGTATTTCAAATGTATCTGGTTTATCAAACACTGTGTTTATAGGAAGACTATTAGAGATAAGCGGTACAGGAGCAAATAATACTATTATTGGTGTTTCTAATGTTCTTTCTGATAATAGTGGTAACAATACTATTGTGGGATATAACAATGAGTTAGCGACTTCTGGTAATCATCATGTTGTTACTTTAGGAAGCAATAATACTTCTGATGATAACTATACTACAACTGTTGGTGTTTCTAATCGAAACAGCGGATTGTATTCTGCTGTTGTTGGATATAATAATGGTGTTTATGGGGAAAATATTTCTATTGTTGGTGTTAATAACGATGTGTCTGGAAATAATTCTGCTGTTCTTGGTTATCAAAATAATATAGATAATATAAATTGTTATGTATTTGGACAGGGCAATTCTTCTGTATATTCAGGAGTTACAATATTAGGAAACGACATTACTGCAACAGGACACGAACATACATACATAAAAAATACCACTGTTGTTATTACAGGAGACTATATAGCTCTTGATGCTACATCAGACATAAACTTTAAGTCTAGACCTATTTTGGAAGGTAGTGGTTATGTTTTGGTTAGTGGAGATAGTGTTAGCTATTTAGTCAATGATTCTAATTATGTTTCTAGTGGAGATAATATTAGCGAATTAGTTAACGATTCAGGATATATTAATAGTCAGGCCAACGTAACCGGCATTTCTTATACTTCAGGAATTTCGTCTGGAATATTAGTCCTAAGCCATCACACAGGAACAGTAACCGGCATATTAAGTGGCGTTGCCCATAGTGGTCAAAATATTAGTATTTTTGCTAATGATGTGGGATATATTACTGGAGAAGCATATGTTACTGGTATTAATTATGATGGTTCAGGAGAGTTGGTTTTAAGTCATCATAGTGGAACTGTTACTGGAATTTTAATAGATGTTGTACATAGTGGGGACAACATTACTAATTTAAATAATGATGCTCTGTATATTACAAGTAGTGATTTTGCTAAACCTAAATTAAAATTCGATGTTTCTGCAACAGGAGATAATACTTTTATATTCAGTGGTGCTGGCACCGATGGTGTTGGAAACGACGAAAACCCAACTCTGTATTTGTACAAAGGATTTAATTATGATTTTGACATAAACGTATCGAGTTCTCATGCTTTGGAAATAAAATTAGGATCTTCGTTATATACTAGTGGATTAACAAATAATACTGGTGTTAATAGTGGTATTGTGTCTTGGAGCGTTAGACATGATACTATTAATAGTGGAATTTATTATATTTGCTCTAATCATGCTGCTATGAGTGGAGATATTAGAATAGTTTAATAAGGATTTTTAAATGTCAATATCTGTAGAAGGAATAAATTTTACGAGACCCTCTGTGAATTTTTCCACAGAATTTAGAAAAGATTCTGATGGAAATAATATAGGGCAAAGAGATACCATTACTATACAAGATGTTGTTTTAAGTAGTGATAATAATGATTTAGCTGGATTTTATAGCAATCTTGTAGACAAGCTTACTGATACAGAAATGGTAACTGTTGACTATCCCGGTAATAGTGGGTCAGTAGGTAGGATTAAAAATCTTAGTTTAGATAATGATTCTGATTTTGTTAATAAGCTTTCTTATTCCGTTACTTTAGAAGCTATACCTCAAAGAAGTTTATATAGTCTTTATGAGTTAGGTGATCTTAGTGGGGTTGTCAATTCATTGACAGAAAGCGAGAGTTGGGATGTTCCTTATGATCTTTATGTCTTAGCAATTCCTACAGGTCAGGGCACGGGTTTTTTTTATAACAAACCTATCACTTATGAATATAATTTAAATTTTTCTTGTGGTTATCATCCTAGCGGCTCAGGAATAACGTCAAGCTTAGATGCTGCCAATAAAATATTAACAACTTTAGGAAAAACTTCCCCAAGTAGCGGATTAGTTTCTGGTATAGACTCAAGGTATATCAATTGTGGCGTATCTTCTGTGCAATTAAATAGAGGTACTGATGGAACAACAACACTGAATATTAAGTCCTTGTTTCTACCTAGCGGAACAGGTGCCAATCCTGGTAATTTTACAGCTTCTTTAAATAGAAATGAATCCAAAGATGAGATACAATATTATTCTAATAGAGATATTAAAGTAACTATTAATGCACTTCCTGTTGGTGTTGGCTATACTTCTAGTGGAAATACTCCCTGGAGTATTACTGGGGTGCCTACTGGATTAGCAGAAAGCGCTTATGGTGTTATTGAATCCATAAAAGATGCTCTTATAGACACTAGTGGAATGATAGAAATAGAAGAAACTATGCCAGGAAAAAAACAGAGTTGCAGCCTGCCGCATACAGCCTTAACTTCTACAGGGTGTTGGAGCACAAAATTATTTAGCATGACTAATGACTACTCAAATAACAGCGCTACTTTGAATATTGAACAGACTACACAAAATATTGATATGTGTGATTATAGTGCTAGCGGATACAAGATTAATTATGAGATTATTAAACATAGCCCTAGAGACAAACAGAAAGTTTATGCAGAACCAAGAGGCTGGTCTAGTCCAGATTATTGGGTGCAAGATATGAACACATTTAAAGATGAATATTATGAATACAGCATAAACGTGGCATCAACATTAGCTTGTTCTAGAGGAGATACTGGAATCACTGGTATAGCTAATACTGTTTTTACTGGTATAGATTTACTTTCTGGATCTGGCATTATTACCAGTAAAGTAATTAGTGTGAGTAAAGACACATGCTCATTAAAAATTGTACAATATTCGGGTGAAAATTTATCTGAAACAGGCATAGGTTATTCAAATCCCTAAAAGGAATAAAAGACATGATATCTGGTATAGGAGGCATATCTTTTGTGCCTCATGCAATGATAGATATTTCTCCTCAGTATTTTTATTATGGCGATGATGTTATAGGAGGATTTTTAAACTTAGAAATACAGGGTACACATCATGCTGAAGATAGTGATTCATATACTTCTTTTATAGAATCTGTTGTTGGTCTTATCGATAGTTGTGCCACTATTAATATGTCCAATGAATGTACTCCTGAAAGCACTATAGATAAATTAGATAATTCTGTTGGAGTTGTGAGAGATGCTAGAGTTAGCCCTGTTGGTGGATTAGATATAAATTACAATATAATTGTAGAATGTTCAAAGGATAGTGACAAAAACAAATTAATAGTGAATAATAGTGATATCGATTTTGAAACCATACTTGGAAATGATATGATAGTTAGAGCATATTCTGAATCAATAGTGGTCAATTATGCTGATACTAGCACTTTCTCTATTAATGATAAAAAACTAGTCAAAAATGCTGGCAAGTTTACTATACAAATAGAAGTGTCTGCTTATGATAATGATCAGTGCGATACTAATGGTTTAGATTTTGGATTACTTATGCAATTTTTAGAAAATAGAGTAGATACTATTGTTACTAGTCCTAGTGAGGTTAATATTAATATACCTTCTACTTTTGTTACTTGTGCTACGAATATAAAAAAAACAACAAAGAAAACTAGCGCTAGTATCGATTTTGACTTACATATACTTCCTCAAAACGATACCAAGGCTATTGTAGAATTTAGTGAAACTTTTGAATCTGATCAGCTAAAAGGAGGTAAAAGTATTACAAAAATAAAAGGATCTATATTAGGAGTTGATAGTAGCCAGACTGTTTTATATCCAAACTATGATGGTTATGATAATGCTTCAGCCGCTTATAATGATATTAGGGAATATTTTGTTAGTGGTATTACAGATCTTTTTGTATCTAATTGTTCCAATGGTAGTGGAACAGGTATGCTCAATATAGGAGATACATGCTATCAATTGACCAGTACTAGGTTGTCTGAATTTCCATCAGCCAATAAAATAGATTTTGAAATGACCTATAAAGATACAGAGACTTGTGATTTATTGGGTTATAAAATATCTAGTCAATATGAAGAAAGACCTTCCGTAAGTGGTAGGGCAGAACATTTTGCTCCTGGTAGACAGGCTAGTTATAAACCTTTAGTATATGCTAGTCAAGCTACATCAGCCCCTAAATATAAATTAACAATAAAAGGAGAATTGCCTAGNAGTTGTTTACAACAATCTGTTGGTAAAAGCAATACAGTGCTTAAAAATAATAGTTTGTTTGCTAATAGTGNCAACATGNNCANTCTTATTACAGAATTAAAGTCAGCTGTTAGCGGAGAGCTTTCTGATCAAAAAGATATTTGGTCATTAACTGGTGGAAATATAATGCAAATTAATAAAGTAGAAACAGAAGGTAGATACACATATAGTATTACAGAGGAATACATAGAATGTCAATAGATAAAAGTAAAGAACTATACGACAAAATATTAAGTGAATTAGAGTTATTTTCTGATGAATTAAGTTTTGATGCTATGGCTACAAAACCAGCCATAATAAATCAGTATAATTTACTTTCTAATATTCCAGTAAACCTTAGTGTATCAAGTGGGAATCATGTTGTTTTAGGTCATAGAATTCCCATGAGCTATATTGATATAAATAGTGTTAGTGATTGTGATTCTGATTGTAATATACTTAGTTTTTCTGGTATTAACGCTAGTGGAGATATAACATACGCAACAGATAATATTATATCAATTAAAATAGAAAAGGATATTAGTTCATTNGCTGCCGGATCTACTATCAGTGGTAGTGATGAAATTAGTTTTACTAGCACAGGAGTAACTCCCGGTTCTTGTTCGGGATTTTCTGATTACAGCATATCTGATCAAATATCGGTGGATAATGCTTTAATTTCTTTCGTAACAGGAATAGGTTCAGAAATACCTTTTAGTGGAGGTAGCGGTAATGTTGAATCATCTTATTTTGAAAGATTGGGTTCTGGAACATTTATTATAGCCCCACCATTATCATCACAAGATGATTATTTTTATATCTATACAACTGGAACTTCATCATATCGTGGTGTTGCTCATCCTTCAGAAACTGGAATAAAACAAGTAGTAGGAGGATCGTCAGAATGGAGTGCATTATCAAATAATTTTATTTTATGTCTTTATAATTCTGATCCTTCTTCTATTTTTAAATATAATGTAGAACAAGATAATTGGACTGCTATAAATCCTTTTAATACTGGCATTAATACTGAACTTACTAATATTATAAAACTAGAGAATGATGCAGGCTATTATTTAGTATTAGGCACTGGTACTGGTGAATATGTTTTATATAATAGTATCTTTGATTTTGCAACAGGCATACTAGATTCGACCGATGAAGGATACAAAATACTACCTGCAAACATAGCTTTGATTCCTAGTTATGTAACTACTGGATGTCAATGGCAGGTTGATAGTTCTCAAGACATGAGACTAGGTGACAGTGAATATCATATATTTCTTACTGACTATGATTATAGTGGTAACTTAACCTATCCATTAAAACTAAAAAATATTAATTTTTCTCCGATAATAGAAAATGGTGATTTTGTATTGTCTGGAAATATTGTCAGCGGAACTACTTATCTTAGTAATTATTTAAATTATCGTACAGATATTATTAATGTAGCAGATAAACTTGTAATATCTCTTTCTAGCACAGGTACTAATAATAGTCAACTTGTTATATGGGACAATAGCACACTAACAACAGACAGCATCTATTCTTCTGAGAAAAAAAATAGATTGGTCAGATTAGTGAATGACCAAATACTATGGTGCTCATCTAGTAATAGTGGTATTTCGACAGTAATAGATCCGTATGAGATAAAAGAGTACCCGTTTCCTGTTCCACTAACAGGCAATATTAGTGTTGCTACTAGCTGTCCATTAGAATTTAGAACATTGATGCTGGATGCTGCTGGCACAAACGCATATATTGTTAATGATTTAGACAGAACTTACGAAACCCTATCTTTTACAGGCTCTTTGTCTATGGGTAGGTATCATGATATTATTGTGCTAGATCAGCTACCAAACAGCTCTGATCATTCTCATAACTTTTATTTGATGCCTGATGAAACTTATTCTAATGATTTTCCTAAAGCAAACCTTATTACCATATCTACAACAACCACCTCTTTTACCGGCATCACTATTGATGGTGATTTTACTATAGATGAAACAACTACTACTGGCTTAATTGAGATAGGTAGATTTTTTGTTCCATCAGGAGCGGATGATGAATTTGTTGGGACTTATACTTTTGGTATGGACGATGCTTTGGGCAATAGTTCTATTTTTGATTTAACCTTTAACAATGGTAGTGGTATTATTTATGTAAAATCTGGAATATATTTAGATTATGAAGATCAAAATTTTTATTATGGATATATAACTGGAGTAGACCTTTATGTTGATAGGGGTAATTCTAATAATAATTTTACCCTAAGATTACTACCAGTTAATGAAGCCCCTACAGGAATAGTATTTGATCCCCCAAATAGTGGTGGTTACAATATTAATATTCCTGTTGATGAAGATAAACTTGTTGCAACTTTTGATGTAAAAGATCCAGATACTGTATTTACCGGTATTTTTGACAGATTAAAACAATTTAATAATGTTATAGGTGTTTCAGGTGTGGACGCTGATATCTTTAATGTTAATTTTAATGATATTTTACAAGAAGGTAGTATATTTGTAAAGAATGGGACAGCTTTTGATATTGATAGCAAAGACTTGTATGAATTAACTTTATACGCTGGTCAGAGTGGGTCTGGCTTTAGCACATCTGGAAATTGGACTCTATACCTAACAGACAATCCGCCAATATCTATAGATATAACACCATCTCAAACTGGTCTTCCAGAAAATTTTATTCCTCCACAGACAGGTTTTAAGCTATCTGATTTTATTGTTCAAGATAATGATACTAACAGAAATAATTTTGTAAGTCTTATTGGTAATGACGCCAGCTATTTTAGTATCGATTACGATTTTGCTAGTGGCACAGGCTCTTTAGTATTAGAGCCAGACGTTGTACTAGATTATGAGACAAAACCTACAGTTACTGCAACTTTAGTGGCAGGAAATCTACCTGGTATATATTCTGCAACTAGAACATTTACAATTAATGTACAAGATGTGGAATTTGAAATATCAGGAATTACAGCAACACCAGATATATTTTATCTTTATGAAGACGTAGACACTTCTACTGGTAGTATTAAACTTTGTGACTTAAAATGGACAGATCCTGATTTAGATCTTAATCCTGGTGCCGATATGGTTGTTTTTGATTTGAGATATACTGGAACTAATTTTGGTAGTGCTTTGGATAAATTTACAGTGGTGGATAATAGTACTAAATATCCAAAAATATACTTAAAACAAGGAGCCGTATTGGATTATGAAGTAGCAACTAGATATGACATATTCGTTTACGCCAGGCCAGATTTTAATCAGGATTCATATGGAACTCAAATCACTTTAGTCGTAAGAGATATTAACGACCCACCCAATGTAACATTTGATCCAACGGGGATACTTTTAGCAGAAACGACACCCTCCAATGCTGGCTCCTTTAAAGTTTGTGATATTGTTGTAGCGGACGAGGAACTATCTTCTGTTAATTTTGCTTTGACTGGACAGGATAGTTCTTATTTTACAATGCAGATTAAAGAAGGAATACCAAATAGTTTGTCTGGCGAAAATGTTGGTAGTATATATTTTAATAGCGGCATCAATTTGAATATAGACAGTAAAAATAGCTATACTGCAACAGTTTTAGCTACCGATTCAAGTGGATTAGTTGGAACGGGTAATTTTACAATAGAGATAACCGACGATCCATTTTGTGAATACAGAATAAACCTAGTTTCTCTTGTTAACAATAATTGTGCAAATCAAGAGAACGGTAGGATAGTGCTTGATATTTTATACACGGGAGAAGATAACAATAGTTGCACAATCAATAGCCCTCTTTCTGTTTCATGGATTAATTTACCATCTGGAGTAAGCTCTTCTTTTGGAGGTAGAAATCTTAATAATTTACCGACAGGAAATTACAGTGGCTTTATTTATGGTGGAGAAATACCTTTAGAGGAAATTTCATACACTATAAGTTCCACTTCTGATTTAGAATTCTTACAAGCAACTAAAATTTACAATAGTTGTGAGACAACAGGAATATTACAAGTTGTATGGCAAGGAGGAGTTCCTCCTTATTATGTGTCTTATGGTACTGCAAGAGCAGTAGTTTCTTCTGGTTTTAAAGCTAACTTAAACGTGATAAATAATACGGTAAATATCAGTCCAACAGTGCTTGATTCATTAGGCTGTGAGGTTTCTTCTGAAGAAGATATATCTTTTGAGTTTCCTGGGGTTTCTTTTGTAGAATATCAATCTCAAAGCCCTCCTATTATATATGATGACACTATAGAAAGTTTTAAATTAAATGTCTCTAATGGCGATGGTCCAAATCAAGTTGAAATATATCATACTACAACAGGCGAAAGAGATAGTCTATTTGCTTCTTTTGATATGTTTGATACAACGATATTAGAAAGTATAGATAAGTCAAACAATATATATTATTACAATTTCAAAAATACTTTATATCCAGGCTATTATATTTTTGATTTTATAAATTCAGATGGTTGTTCTGTGTCTTCTTCATTGTTATTAGCTCAGAACATAACACCAATGTCTTTAAATGTAGACATACAACATGACGCCCCTTCAGATAATGGTTCTTTTACTATTTCTCAACCAATATTAGAAACATTATTTGTTCCATATAAAATGATACTAAATAATAGTAATGTACTATCTTATATTAATGGTATTACAGAAAAAACAGATATAAAATTTGAAATAAATGGAAAAATTTATAAAAGAAAATCCCTTAATGGAGTAGTCAACTGTGATGATTATTCGATATTGAATATCAAGTTTTTAGGCATAAAAGACACAGATTGGTATTATACTATTAGTTTTTTTCAAGGGTTTGATCTTACAGATGCTGAATTAAATATTCTGAGCTCTGATATTTATTTAGTGCTGCCTAATGAAGAAAAGATTAAAATTGTAACAGAATTAAACAACAATATCAATACTATTAAATTATTGAAAGGTTCTATTATTACTGGAACTTCCAGAATAGCACAATATTCTTATAATAGAGAATTAGGGTTATATTATTTTGAACAAAACTACATACCTTTGGAAGCTAAGTCTTTTGTTTTTGACACATTAACCTTAACTAATAAATATATACCAGGAACTGTTACTAGAATAAGCTTTTTGGAACATCCTGATATCTCAGATAATTTAAGATCAGATCTTCTTGAATCAATATCTTTTTCTGGTACTGATACCCAATCAAGGATTTTAAATAATAGAAAATTTTTACTGGCTTTAAATAATTTTGGAAAATCTACAATTATGTATAGTAAAACAGAGAATTATTATACTCATGACGGGTCTATCGTTAATAGTATTACTGGAGGTTATGGGGAATATAATATCAATTATTATTATTACAATAAGGAAACAAAGTGCTTGAATTTATTAAAATATAATAATGAAACATTAACAGAAGCAGAGGCACAACCTATACCTCATGGATCATATGTAGTTAAAATTAGAGACATATATGGAAATAAAATAAAATCTGTAAACAATATTGCATATGATACTGTTTACACAAATTATCTAGATTATATCTTAAATACCTTAGACACTACTACAGAAAACATGAACTTTGAATATGGAGATATTTTGGTTAATATAGTTGATACAACCAGACAAGACATACCCGATGATGGAGGACTACCAGGCTCTGAACCAGAGACACCAACCCCGGTGCCTCCTGCTACTCCTTCAAATAGGGTTACCGAAACAACATATCGGGTATCGCCCAACACCGATTATAAAAATTCTGTTACTATACAAACTTCTCCAATTAAAGTGTCATTTATAGTTACCGGTCCATATGGGTATAGTAAAAAATTCCACGACACATCAATACTAACACAATTGCCTCCTGGTGTATATTACATAGAAGGAGACAAAACAGATCTAAGGAATAAGTATCTATATCAAGACAAAAAGAGTTTTGCTATAAATAAAAATACAAATATTTTTGTACAACTAAGATTTAATTCATATCGGGATACAATACAGATAGAAGATACTTGTGAATTATAAGAACAAACCCAACAACAGGATAAAGTTATGACTTGTCAAGATATTAATCCAACATGCACCTTTAAATATTTAGAAGCAGTTAGTGTATGGGGTCAGGTTCCTCCACCAGAACAGTTAAAAAATGTATTAGGAGACGCAACTGGTGAAGATGATCCTATGAAAAAGATTCTAGGATTTACTTGCACATTGGGAATGGGTACTTCATCAAGCACCCTTACTATTGATCTTTCTGGTTTTCATGCAGATGCTGAGGACACTGTTGGCAGAGTAGCTATATTTAAATGTGATGAGTTTGGTTTCGGGGGAGTAATTAAAAGCGTAGTTCATTCAGAAAATAGTAATGGGCAAAAAACCAAAATAGAGATGACAGATTGTAAAGAATTACTGGTTCGTTATGATCTTTTTCTTAATGAGTGGCACGATACAACTAATAGTGTTCGTAAATCAGGTGGTTTCGTTAATATTAATTACAGGGGTTGGAATTGCACAAATGTTCACAGGGCCATAGAAGGAGATAGCTGGGGGGATTATATTGCTAGTAACTACGGAGGAAAACAGGTTGGAATAAATAATTACGGTACGGCTCTTCCTGATGCTGGCCAGGACTGCGCGAAGTTTGGTACTAGTACAGATGGAAAGGTATCTCAAGGAAATACTACATATTACAAAATATGTCAAGCATTAACAACCTTATCAATTCGTTGGTTTAATACCAAATCTTATCCTTTAAAAATTTGGATTGATGCAGTAAGAAATATAGCAAGTGAAATACCGTATGTAGCAACATCTGCAAAGTCTATGACACTTTTAGATCTTATCAACAATGTTTGCGAAGAGGCTGGTTACGATTGGACTTTTCACACTCCAGATGGTAATAGTATTTATATGAGATTTATAGATAAGAAACAAGAAGTTGCATTTGGAGAAGTAAAAAATAGAATATTGAATGCCAAAAATAGCGGAACAAATAAGCTGTTAAACTATTCGATAGGTGCTGAGTTTAAAAACGAAAAGACCAGAAGAGTAGTATTAGGTTCTAAAGTTAATTATATTAAAGAATTATATTTCCCAAGCAATAATCAAAGTGGAGGTATTGAAAATAATGGTCGGGCACACAAAGTTGCAGCAGTTTTAGGTTTTACAAATGACGGTAAAGTAATTTATGCAACAGATTCTGCCGGTCAACCAACTACTCACGCTTGGGACCTAAATATTAATACTAGTACACTTAATGTAGCATTATCAACAGTGGGTTTTCCTGGATTTGGAACATCTACTATATTAGGCGAAATAGAAATGATGGCCACTTCAAATTTAGCAACATGGAAACTATTTGGAATTTTAAATCCAGCCAGCATTTCTGCTAAATGTATGAATCATCTTGGAATTGATAGAGCAACTGCTTTTAGTAAGGTTTCTACGGCTGCTGCCGATACTCATAGTCAAGCACAGGCTGCTGTAGAGGCTGTAAAATTTTCTACAAGAAAAAATGTTGGAGAATTAGTATACGAAGAAGTATGTTATTCTTGGATTAAAAATTTTTATGATCGATATTACGGTAAATACTATCTTTGCATATTGCCCAAAAAAATGTGTTACAATGATCCAACAGGATATATGCAGGCAAATGACATATTTCTTGGGCCAGGATCTGCAGCTTTTATGATGGACGAACCTACTGATAGCGGATGGGGAGATTTTACTAACAATACTATTGGTCTTAACGACTGGACTAGATTCAAAGACAATAGTGGCAAGACTAAATGTTTCTGTAGAATAGACGGCACAGACAATTTGGTAAGAAACGTTTTCAATTCACAAAGAAGCTTTTTTACAGATCCTTCAAGAATACAGTCAGATTTTGCTGTACAAGGCAATTACATATATTCTGACGCAGAAGTGGATGGGCGGGTATTTTTTGTAGATGATGGAACTGGCAATAGTTCTATGGGAATACTAGTAAAATTACCTAATATTATTCCCCAAGTATGGAATGATACTAGCAACAAGGGATTAAATAGTCATGGTTTAAGACTATTAGATCTCTTCAGTGGTAGTACAAGTTTTATAAATGGGGCTTCACAATATGGGGGAACTACTGATTTTAGTTATGCAAATGTTTTTAAGGCGGCAGACTTGGCTGCTAGAATAGATTCTGCTGCTATTCCACTCAAAAGTAAAATAGTAAATTATGGACCATGGCTTTCTCATGATAGAAGTAGCGACTGGGATGACGGAGGAGTGGAACTAAGACATGTTGAAGACCTGAATCCTTGGACATATGGTGGATATGCCAATATGAATACGGCTGGAAGTAAGTTGGCTACAGATGGTTTAAAAAATAGGGTGAGATATGAATCTGGTAGTATAACTATAGCTGAAACACCACAACAAAATATGGAAGGAGGAGGAACCAGTAAAACAGATCCTGTTATAGCTAGTATAGTTTGTAAACTTGATGCTGGTGGAGCTACTACAACATATAATTATCAAACATATGTACAAAAATTTGGACAAAGTGCTGAAGCCTTTAATAATTATACTAAATTACAAATCAGTAACAGAAGATCAAATGCCAATATCTTAAAAGATATGAATCTAGAAATTAGTAGGGCATTTTCAAGTGCAATGAGATCTTTTGGGAATATCAGAGAAAGGTTTTTTGAACAAATGTCTGTTCCTTTGAGCACATCCTCTAGTAGTTTGAATAATGTTTTGATTTTGAGCTATCCTGATACTCTGACATATCCAGGAAGAATAGAGGCTGGTATTGATAAAAAATATACATCTGATTATTTTCAAGATCAAAATAATTACAGCAAATATGCTATTGTTAGTTTAGATATGATTTTTAGTCCTTTTTCTACTACTATTGGTCCCGGCCCTGCTATGCCAGGTTTTACTGCAGCTTTAGGTAGTAGTGACTATCCTGCAAACGCCACAAAGCCCAGAGTTCCACCAACTAGCTCAACACAAATAATACCAATTTATAATCTATCATTAAATCCTTACAGCACAAGTGCTATGATGGGTAATTTTAACGGAGCTGGTAGTGGTCGCGGATTCTATACAGAATATATTGCTTTCGGCAGTGTTCCGGCCAATACTTTTGCAGCCAACGCTACGCAAGAAAGTTTTAGAGACAGTCAAACAAATCTTCGTGGTGCTGCACTTAGAGGCCCATTAGTTTTGCACTCTTGGGGATATGATACCAATGGGCAGCCCGTACCAGGTAGTCCCACTACTTTTAATAGCGGATGGCTAGGAAACCCCAGTAGCTGGCCTATTGGACCAATTGATTTAAGATGGGACAGAAGGAGAGGCGTCTGGGTATCTCCTCCTTCCGCTTCTTTGGTAGTAGCAGAATTAACATCTGATCTGACTATATATAGTTCTGCAAGTGCTAGTATTATTAATGTTCCTAATTTATATAGCACAAGTATAAATGGGTCAATTACTGTTTATGACTTTATAGGACAAGGCATTAGTGCAGGGTGTAGGGTATTGGCATATCATTTTGGTCCTGGGGCAGATTATATGGTTGTTAATGCTGGCATGTGTTTAGTTAAGGCTGATGCTCATGGCTGCGAACCTTCTACTAATGTTGGACAACCAATGATTCCGCAAGATAAGCATCTTTATGGCTTTGGTCCTAATGGTAGACCAGCTATGTACAGCATAGAAGAATTATTTAGTCAGCCCAATCTTACAGGTGGAAGTTTAAAGGTTCTTGGCTACGAAGAACTCAATGATAATGGACACCCTTGCATGGTAGACATTAGTGTTATTGATTGTAGCGGTAATTCATTAGGAGGGGGAGGAATAATAGAAAATGAGATTGATTAACAATAGTTATCAATTATTTTTATAGACCTATTTTCTGTGTATGGTTCGGTTGTGGTGTATGCCAGATAATTTTTATGTATAGAACATTTATACAAACCACTTAAAATATTCTGTTCTTTTTTTAAATTTTCATCCAATATAATAGAATTATTACCTTTTCTTGAACAGTATGTGACGACAAATTTATTAGAATCAAAAATTTTAGATATTCTTATAATACTTGCATTATCAATAATTTGATTAGTGCTAATTTTTTTTCTACTAACAATATCAATAATGTCTATATTTTTACCTCTATTTTCGGAAGAGGTGCAATATAACAAACCGTTGTGTAACACTCCATTAAAAGATCTGTGTAGTACTTTAATGTTTTTATATTCAGCATCAATACTAACTACATAGTAATATACAGCAGACTGGGGGTTTTTTTTAAATCCACAAGTATATGTCAAAAGAGAACTGTCCGAATAAACACAAGGATTGCATTCAACTAAGACATAACCATAGCCTTTGACATATTTAGGTAAATTTATTTTTGATGCAATTTTATTATTCTTTATATCTTCAATTAGGTGTATTTTCCAAGGTTTGATGGAATAAATCTGTTTACTAAATTGATCAAATATAGTTTTTTTTGCATAACAGCACAACATATTTATAGTTCCATTACTGTCATAAAGATATGGTTGACTATAATTTTGTAACTCTATAGTATTCATTACTCAAAATCTAGATCGTCTATATTGATAGACAGAGGATATCCTGGCGGAGGATATCCTGGCGACGGAGGCTTGGTAGTGGTAGTGGTTGGGCCAGGTGTTGTAGTTGTAGTTGTAGGGGGACAATAACATTGGTAATCAACAATACAATATATTTGTCTAGTATTGGTTGGAATACCATCGCAGTAACACTGGACTATGACCACACCCCATAATCGCTGGGGATAGCACCCCGAAGGGCATTGTGGTATTGTGACTGGTGGGCATTGGGCGCAATAGTAACTTCCCTGACAGCCGTCCCCTGGAGGCGGCGGCTCTCCGGGTCCTGGCTCTGGAGGGGGAGCACACACCCAATCCACTATACACCAATGCACTCGACCACAATTGTCCTCAAAAAGCCGATAAATAGGATATAGTATATTCGGTGGCGGACAATCTGGTGGTGGTGGGACTGGTGGACATGGATATATGGGTATACAAGGTTCTCGCGTAGTTGTAGTACCTGTTGGTGGTGGTAACGTTGTTGGTGGTGGTGGTAACGTTGTTGTTGTACAGCAAGGGGGTAATGGTGGATATATTTTACCAGTACCTGAAGGACAGCATGTTTGGTCATACCCATCACAATTAAAACAGTGTTCTGGTTCTCCATATTGAGTTACCCATGAATCTAATGTTCTCCAATCATCTGGTGTTGCTTCTGGTTTTAGAGGATTTTCACACCTAACTTGAAGCTCCATATATCCTGGATAAAGTTCGTATGGTGGAGTAAAGCAGCAAGCTCCAGCCCCACCCATACCAAAAAATATGTAACTAGGATCCCCAGTTCCTAAAGGTGGTGCTGGTTCTTCGTCATCTCTTACTACCACAGGTCCAGAAAGAAAAAGAAATGGATAGCTTGTTTCTATTATTCTCCATTCTACTGGAAGAAGACATGCGCAACAGCAATAAAAACCTTCTAAACCTTCTTCAGATCCTAGTAAGGTTGGTTCCCAGCTATCGCTTTTTAAGCTGAAACCACTACCATCTTGACCTGCCGACCCTAGTAAGACGAATGACATTGGTTTTAACTACCTTGCCATTTATACCATCCTCTATTTGGCATGTAGTCACCCTTTTCATCTTTTCTTTTTGGGAAGAGAGTTCCTCCCTTTTTATGTTGACCAAACGCGAGAGTGGCACCACACTTCGTGCATTTTAGCTCATAATACTCATTGTCTTCTACTGTTCTTACGGCAAATCTAATGTTCGTATTTTTACACATACCACATTCTGACTCGCCAAAAATTTCTTGAATAGAAGACAATTCTTTAAAAACTTCTTTTTGACCTTCGCCCTCAACTTCGAATTGTAGTGTATCACTTACTTTATATGATGCTTTCATTTCCAGCCTTCCTCATATCCTAAGATGGTTTCGGGTATATTGCTAGTATCTTGTTGATAACTAGATAACTGTCTTATAATAGATACACCATTGTTATGGTCAAGTTTATCAATATCTATTGATAAATTCACACTTTCTAAATATTTTATAGCGTTTATATTTAATCTTTTACATAGAACGTCCATAAAATTTAACTGATTATTTGTAATCTTACCAGCATTATGACCATCAATATCGTCTTCTATTTCTTCTGCAATTTCTTCAGCAGCAACAACTTTACGAAGCTTTAAACCTCTTCTAAGAGCCCTTCCTTCAGCCCTTGTTTCCGCAACAGCCACTGGATGATTTCTGAAAATCTTATCACAATTTCCCCAATATACGTCTGCAGCGCCATTAACAGTCCTGGTTTTAATATGATTGTCCATATCACAATCGTTTAAAACATATGTCACAGAATGAACCACAGTAGCTCTATTGCCATTATTAGGTTCTGGAGACTGAGCAATGGTTGATGATGAGTCAACAACGGTACATTCAAGAGCTATTTCAAATATTCTACGCAGACCATCTGTAGTTGGATTGCCTTGAATTTTTTCATCTTCAGACAAAAGCTCTAAAACATAATCTGTCCATTCAATATCGTTAATGCTAGGTTTCTTATTTTTACTCATTGTTGTCCTCTATATGAAATAATTTTTCCTTTGAATTTTGTATATATCCCAAAGTTTTCATTAATCTATCAGCAATCAAATGCGCTCTTGCTTTGGAATAGTCCTTTGTCTGTTTTATTCTAATCAATTTCATTCCTTTGCCAAGTATAAGTCCCGTTTTCTTTTCGTCGTACCTTTTATTTCTACTTAAAGAATCCTCTCCCCACACAGGCTCAAAATGAGAAGGACCATCAACTTCTATTGCTACATTTTTTTCTGGAACATAAATATCAATTTGAAGTTTAGTATTTGCTAAAACTTCCTCTTTATGAAATTCCGGTTTGAATCCACCTTCTATTAAACTAGCTAATAAAAATTTTTCTAATTTAGATCCTTCTACACTAGATTTTCTAATGGCTATATGTGCAGAATGTAGCATATTTTGCTTTTGTACTTCATCAAGATTATCCCATCTTTTTTTGCTGTCTAATTTTCTTTTTTTTCTTTCTTTTTCAGATAGACTGTCCCATGCATTATAGACNCCCATAGATATTTTATTTTTCTCATTTTCTGTTCTACTTTTGCCCATAGTAGGATGAACAGCTTTTCCTTCACTCAACACATTTTTTTGTGCTTCGCTTTTAGTTCTAATTGGTATATTGAATTTTATCGCGTCTCTTCTGATTTTATTTGGGTATGTATCGTATTTTTGTGCTATTTCACCAAAAGACATTTTTTTTTCTATATATAATTGATAAAGAAGTTTTCTTTTATTGGTGTCATTCATTTGCTGGTACATTTAAAATATCCTTTATAGACTTAATATTCTTGATATCATCATACTTTTCTTTGAACTGTTGGAATAATTCTAGATTATCATAGATGTAATATTTATGGTGCGGATATATTTGTGGTAAATCAATCAATCCCTCGTCCATAATAATGACATCTTTTGCATCGCTGACTAAATAATATGTATTAAATTGAGGAATAAAAACATTATGTTTTACTTGTATTTCATCACAGTATATAGCATAATTGAATTCTTTTTTAAAGTCATTGTTCAAAGACAACATTAACAATTCTTTAAAACACGCACTATCATAATGAGTCTGATTGAATTTTGAACAAGCCAGAGCTAAATGTCTTGATACATATTCATATTGTTGTATTTTTTGTGTCATGATTATCCTATATATTGTTGTAGGGATTTTTTACTAAAAATAAGATGAGCATCTTTACTTTTTATGTCTGTTTTTTTACAAGTTAAGTTTTTTGATATACAGCTATTGATTATTTCAAAAATGTATTTGTTCTTATCTCTTTCTAAAGAAAAATTTTCTAAAATAAAAGATTTTGCTTTTGTGTTTATACAGTTGATACCTATATGTTTGTTTTCTAGACCAAAAAATATATTTTGTACATAATCATTTTCGACAACACACCCGATTTGAAGATCATTATTTTGTTTATGTCTATTTCCTACACAACATATATTCATATCACATTCTGTATTATTTGCAATGGTATCAAAAATTGCTAGATGATTTATTATTAATCCACACTCTATATTAAATACTGTATTGTATTTGGCAAGCTCCAACCCCTTTAAAAAGCACCCGGCATAATTTACATTTTTCTTATTTAAATGGCAGTATTTTATATTTAATCTTTTGTTTTCTATGTATTTGATAGTTTTATTGTGTTCTATGTTGTTCACAAAAATAATTTCATAATCTATATTATTACAACTTTTTTGTATTGCTTTGTATTGTTTGTATAAAATTGTATTTTTCTTTATGCTATATATTGCTTTTGATCCTAGTGATTTTATCCCACTATCATAATATGGAGAGCTTATAACAAAACTAATTTGATTCATTTTTTATTGCTGTTATTGAGTATTCGTAAGCGTTAACATAAAATGTCGATTTAATCTTTAGGGTCTTTATTTGACTTATCATAGAAATTATTTCATCTAATGTATAGCACAATATTCTTCCAGGATGATAAATTATTCCCCTAAAATGAGATACGTCTAGATGAAATTTAGAACAATACCAACACATTTGCAATATATCTGGACCTTTAATGTGTAACTGTCCATTGTCTTCTAATTTATTTGATATTTTTTCTAGTGTTTCCGGAATTTGTTTTATTTGAAGATAATCAAGAAGATCTGCTATATAAATATTTTCGTACACAGAACTTAAATCATTTATTTCATCAACAGAATAATATCTATAGTCCTTTGGATGTTCTACTTCTTCGTCTATTAATATTGCTATGTTTTTTTTCATATTAATTTTTAGCCTTAAAAGTTTTTTGTAATATATTATTAATAGCTTTTTCCCACATCTCTATATTGTTTATGTTAATTTCTATTACTTCGTTACACGCTTCTTTTCCCCAAGACATTCCTATCGTCTCGGAAATAGATATTTGATAATGTGTTATTTGTGGCTCTGGAACTTGTGAAATATTTAAATTATCTGGCTTTGGCTTGTGGTCTACAATCAAAAGAGGACTATGATAATAATAACATAATCCTATACAAGTATCCAAGATATCTAGTCTATTATTGCATATAATAAGATCTATATTCTTATGCGAAAAAATTGATTCTTCTATTGTAGCAACATTTGATGACCCATATATGCTATTCAATATTTTAATAAAAGGCTTGTTATCCGAATGAGAATATAAAATATTCTTTTTTTTGTTGATATTTTTTAATATTGTATTATATACTAGCATAGTAAGTCATTAATATTGGATATGTCATATTTTTCTAGTTGCTCTTTAGTTATCTTATCGCTACTATATCTGCCATAATAGGCTTTTATCATTGTGTCCCTCAGACTATTGCTTTCCATAGTATAGTTACGACTATAAAGACAAGAAGAAATATTGCAAGCATACGCATCAACTTTATATATCTTTTCAAAAAATTCTGAAGCAGCTAGTTTTTCATTACATATTATATCCTTCTTTAGCAAGGCTGCTAAGAAAATATTATTGTTATAATCGTCTGTTCTACAACAATCAATAAAGCAATCTATTGAATTATATAGTTTAACCGTTGATGTTTTATCGTATATTCCATTAAAAATATGGGGCAAATTTTCTTTTCTATTTATGTTAACGGAACGTGCTATTTCATTAATTCTTTGGTTGATTTGGTCACTATCTTCCTTACTATCTATGCCGATTGTTTTAATAACCAATCCACAATTTTTATTAACCAAACTATTTATGTAAACATATATTAGTTTTTCCCAATCGTATGTATCATTAAAAGATACTTCTGTATAGAAATAATATTTTTCTCCATTTGCCCAATCTAATTTCTCTTTAGTATTATAATCTGTATTATTGATATCTATATAATTGGGACAATATGACACATTACACATTAGGTTTTTGGATAATAAATATAAAAGTTTTCTATATTGTTTTTGAGAATTTACTACGATTTTATCGGCAAAACACATCTTAGTATTTAGTATAGGTTCGTCAATAATATTTGATGCTGGATATATGGCAATATGTTTTTTTATTGCTTCGTTAAAACAATAAAAATTAGGATCGCAGTCTTGTATACATATATCATAATTATCAAGATTATTTTTTTCTAGCTCCAATAAATCTTCTGGGGTTTCGTTGAAAAATTGTCCAGGATAATATATTGGTACTATTCTAAGTAAATGTTTTTTCTTGTATAGTCCCCTGATATTGTTTAAAGAGGACCTTCCCCTATTTGACTCTTCGTTGTAGGGTCCTATGTAAAGAATTTTTTTATTGTCCATATTTGAGAAATTCAGAATTATCTTCTATGGTTTTTGATCTAATTTTTTCTAATAGTACTTTATGGTTTAATAGCGCTTCTAGATTAGCCTTTGCCGTCTCTATTTTGTATGGTACTGTGCTATTTCCCGTATTGGCGTATCCATTATTTAGATTCATTACCATAGTTTGAATATATGGTGTCTTAAGCAGATGTGGGCTTTGTAAGACATCTTTAACAATATCGTGAACAAATTGTCTATTAGAAGAATAATTCACTTTTAGTGATGGATTAACAGATAATGGAACATTCCACATATTTTTAGGTTCTAATGCATCAAAAATATCTATATACCTATCTGTTGTTTTGTCCCAACTATATTTTTCTATTATTTTTTCTCTAATCAGCTTCTTTTTGCGTATTTTGTTTTCTTTTGTGTCTTGCATATGCTGTATGATTTTGACTACAGCCTCGCTGTCATTAGGTATTGCTCTTAAAGCTCCTGTATCTAACTCTTTAAATAGAGCGTATGATATTTTATCTGCTTCTAATTTATCTGTAACTTCGCTCATAGCACTATAATCAACCGAACAAATAGGAACACCACATGATGCAGCTTCTAGCTGAGGTATTCCTAAACCTTCACATATAGCATATTGAATATAAAGATCAAATAAATTATATACGTTTTTGAGTTGTGAGTCTGTTAATCCTTTTACTACGTTTGGCATATGGGCTGCTTCGTTTGAGCAAAATGGACATATTGCTTTAGCTCCCTTCCATGTAGACGAATGTACTTTTGAACACCTGTCGCAATAGTATGTAAATAATACGAAGTTATAAGCCTCATACTCCTGCAACAATGTGGGGATGTCCCATCCAGATCGTTCTGGATAGCTTGTATGCAGATACAAATATACATTCGTTTTTTGGGTTAATGCCCTAACTTGTTTAACTATACCCATTAAGTTGGGAATTAGTTTTCTTTTTTGATTTCTCATAACAGAACCAACTACATAAGCATCCTTAGGAATAAGGTGATGAGCCCTGTTTAATGTTGAAGAATAATTAATAGGACGAAAAACGTTTGTATCTACTGAGTCGGAAACACTTGTTATTGCGTTCATTGTGTTTCTAGATTGTTTTAGATAGTCTACAGCCCAATCTGTATGTCCCAAAACTACATCTGCTGTACTAAAGCTTTGCAACCATTGCATTTGTTGTGGTGTAGAGTCTACTGTTGGTGCAATGACCCAATGAAAATATGGCCTAAGTAAAGAAATGGATTGATATTCTAGCATCCAGGGATCTCTTATATCAAAAACGATATCTGGTCTAAAATCTAATACTATTTGATCGAATCTCCATTTTCCAAAAACGTTGGCTGGGTCTTGGTTGTATATTTTGGTTGCTTCTTTGTCTCCTTCTGTAGCATTTGGATAAACCTTCCAAGGCACCGACTTAGAATCTTTTCCACTATTAAAACAGCTTAACTCTGCTATATCGTATTTTCCAGTTTTGTGCAATCTAGACAGGATTTCTCTAGTATATAGACCGAATCCTGATTTGGCGATATGATGTTCACCAACCATTAATATTCTTTTTTTTCTCATATACTAGAGATCTCCTATTGACTAGATTAATTAAAATTAAAACGCTACTGCTTCTTCTTGAGATTGAACAGTATCATTATTCTTTTTTAGCTTAGTAAGCTTAGAGAAATTATTGACTCTAACCTTCATGCTATTATGCTTAACTCCGTCTTTTTCCCACTTATCATTGCGCATTGATCCTTCGACAAAAACCAAATCCCCCTTTCGGAATGATTCAGCAATTAGTTCAGCTCCAGAATCCCAAGCTTCGCAAGGAATATAAGAAACAATCTTATCCTTAACACCATTGTTTTTGGTATATTCTCTAGATACAGCAACAGTAAAATTGATTACTGAGATAGACCTATTACCATTATCAATAGTTCTTAGCTCTGGATCTCTTGTCAAATTACCACGTAGAATTACTTGATTCATAATCAAATCTCCTCAAGGTTCAAAAAATCTCACTAACACTTATTATTGTATTCTCTGTCCGTATTTTGTCAAGCTTGTGGAATAAAAATCTTTTCTGCTATCAAACTATCTTTTTCCTTGGATCTTGTACCTTTAATTATTACAATATTGTTATCAAATAGAATATTTTGATAGGTTCTATAAGCTTCTGGAAAAACTATTACAGAATCTAAAACTCCGGTATTGTCTGACATACTAACAAAGGCCATTTCAGCACCTTTGTTTTTACCAGATTTAGTTTTTACAACATTGATATTCTCTATTTCTCCAGCAATTACAATATGTTGTTGATGTGTTTTTAAAAATTCTCCACAAGTACAATTAGTGTGCGAAACATCATACATATCAATTTTTGAGCAGGATATTGAGTATCCCAGTAATTCGTATTCTTTATCAGATATCCACTCTATTGAATCCTCTAGGTCAAATGGTGGCTTGTCTATCGAATTAATATGGCTTTGTACAACATTTTTTCTTCTGGTGGTTATTTTATCTTTTAGAAGACTATTTAGTATTTTTTTAAGATTTGAATTATTAGTAATGTATTTTTTACAAATCTCTATTTCTTTCTTTGTCAGATCACTAGCAATAGAGTATTCAAATAACATCTTATTTCTACTTTGATTATAATGATCCATAGCTCCAGAAGATATCAAGCCTTTAACTGCTGTACTATTAATATTTAGTAGTACATTAAACAACAAGTCTGTCCAGCTTGTATTTTCTATTACTGATTCATCTGTCAGGGTTAAGAGTTTATTGAATACGGATTGTCCAACTCCTTTGATGTCTGTTAGTCCAAAGTATATGATTTTATTCTTTAATACAAAATATCTATTGAGTTTTCTTATGTCTGGAGTAGACACATGAATATTCATTTGAGAAGCATTTTGAATCAATTCTTTAATTTCTTGTTGAGAATCTATTTTATCTTTAGCAAATTTCAAGTATGAAGCAAAAAAAGTTCTAGTGAAGTGAGCTTTGCTGTATGCTGATAGGTATGCGTTCATGGCATAGCTCACAGCATGTGAGTTGGACGTTGCTATTCCATTAGCATAGAATAAATGTTTATCATTATTTACTTCAATGTCTTTTGTTGGTTTAATTCCAATTTTGCTAATTCTTGTAATTTTTGCATTACGCATTGTTTTTCTCCCAGAACTTCATTTTCCCAAAACCTTATTAATTTATGACCATGCTCTTGACAAAACTGATTTTTCTTTACATCTCTGTATCTGTTTATTTTTTGAGTATTTGTTTTCGGTCCATCTGGATAAATTTTTGGATTACTATGAAAATAATCTCCATCTATTTCTATAAGAACATTATAACTAGGAAGATAGAAGTCAAAAGCCCAACTTCCAATTATATATTCTTTTTCGTATTGTATGTTATTTTGTTTTAATATTTCTGCAAACTTTCTTGCTGGCAAAGTATCTGTTTGTGGAAACTCTCCATTTTTTATTCTTTTTAGTGTTGCTTGTCTCATTAATTCCTTGGAATATTCAGAATGTTTATGTCCTGTATGTCCATGTATATTTCTTTTTTTTGCTGAAATAGACTGCTTTGTTTTTGTTTCTTTTTTTACGATTCTTCCTGTTTGTTTTTTAGACATTAATTTACCATACTCTGAATTCTTTTTATTCAGACCTATGTTCCAGGGTTTCATTCCAAACATTGGATTGGCTTTTCCCTGTCTTGTTGTCTTTGCTTTTTCAGACCATTCTATTACTCCTGGGTTTCTTCCACACGCAAGTTTTGACCATCTAAATAAACTACCATCCTTAATTATTTTTAGTTTCTTTTTACATTTTTTACAGGGACATTCAGGACCTTCTCCAAAATACTGTTCTTTGTTCATTTTGTGTTCATTTTTTAGATGTAATAAAAAATAATCTGTTTTATAACAGCCTCTTTGTTTGTATTGTTCACTTATTTCTTCTATTGTTTTTCTACAAATACGACAAACAGAAAAGCTTATTGGTGTATACATTAGTATGTCTCCTATTAAGAAATCTCATGCTTATTCATACACCATTATGTCTAAGTCCATAGCAATAATTTCCCATAAAGGATGTTTTTCTCCATCGTTACATAAAAATTTATGATCAAGAGTACACGTTATGGTATAATCTCCATCAAGCTCTATTTCAAATACTTCTTTTTTTCCACTGTCAATGACATCTAAAACTTCCGTATATTGATCACCATCGGATGTTGGACATAAGACCATATCTCCAACTTTTATATCGTCAAGGGTTTTTATTCCATCGGGCGTTTGAACAACTGTTGATGGGTCTAAGCATTTATTAAATGAATATCTTTGGCTTTTTTCAATCCATGAAAAAATCTGATTTGCTTGATCTTGAGAGATGATATCCATTTTTTGGCATCCAGACAAAAACTTATCTTTAAGTTTAGCCATTTCGTCTGCCTTTTTTTTGCCGATGGCTTTTCTAAGCATGTCTGCTTCTTGTAGGTTAAACCCAGCGAGATCTTTAGCTATTTGCATCGCCTGCTCCTGGTATACCATTTCTCCAAAAGTATTAGATAAAATTGGCTCCAGAGATGGATGAAAATAATCTACGGACTCAAGGCCATTTTTCTTGTCTATAAAGTGAGAACTAACGGTTTTCCCATCACGCACAACTTCCAAACATCCCGGCCTCATAATACTAATTAGTGCAGATAATTGTTCTATGGAATTAGGCCTGAGTTTTTTTGACATACTTCTACCAAGCCTAGACTCTAATTGAAAACACCCTTTAGTGTTTCCGCTAGATATCAAATCCCACGTAAGAGAGCAGTCCAAATTGATATTATTGATATCCGGATCAAAAATTATATTGCCTTGCTCATCTAAAGGGAATTTACATCCACATTTTTTATATTCAAAATATTTGGTCATGCAAAAGAATTCCTAAATTTAATCTTTTTTGCTTGATTTCTATGAAGCCTTAAAAACCTTGTTAAAATTTCTGCACAATCTTGAACATCTTTTAGTGCGTCATGAGCATTGTCTTTTGACATACCAAAATAATCCCTCATATTATCCAAAGACAAGCTTTTTATTTCGCTGTTGTTCTCAAACCACAAAAACATCAAATGCATAAGATCTAGTTTATCTCTAGGATGAAAAATATTATTGCTTTTATCTTTGCCAACATTTTTATATTTATTTGCTAACCTATCAATGATAGGTATATCAAATCTTAGTATATTGTAACCAGCTGCTATAGGGGCTGAAAACATACTTTTTCTAGAAGATCTAGTATGATATTTATCTAGATAGTTAATAAACTGGTTCCAAGATTGTTTTTGAGAAGGATACTTTTTCCAATTTTCTAAAATTTCAGTTGATGTACACTGTTGTGCTTTTGCATGAAATTCTAGAAGATCTATACCATATTCATGACTAGGATTTTGGTCTAAAAGCTCAGGCTTAAAATTAATATTAAATTCAGAATTAGGAATGATTTCTAATTTATCTGGATCTATCATTATGCAGGCCAATTGCACAGGACTNCATTCGTTTGGATCTTTACCGTCTGTTTCGAAATCAAAAACACATATTTTATTTTTCAACAATTCTTACTACCTCCTCTAGTGGTCTAAAAACAGCTGTGGTTTTACCATCTTGTGTTTTTGCATTTAGTTTGATTTTACAACACGAGACTCTTTCTTCCTTTACTTTAATATATCTTGTATTAACCTGTCCAGCCTTAATAAAAATGTCGTTGATTTTTAAGTCTTTAAATTTCATTTTAAACTCCCATTTTTAGCATTTCGGAAACATTCATAATTTTATCTAGGACTGCGACTCCTAGAATATCAAATTTAATTACCCCTATGCTTTCGAGATCTTGCATTTCCATACCAGCTATAAGATTTTTGTTTTTTGTATCATAAACCATAGGGCAAATATTTGTTAGTGGTTCTGGGGCTATTACCACACCAGCAGCATGTTTGGATTGATTTGTTTTTGTTCCTTCTAGTCTAATAGCTTGTTCAAAGCGTTTTGACAAGGGACCACTGAGATTTCCATCATTATCTATAGAACACCACTCTTTCAAGTCCTTAGCCTTGTTCTCTAAGGCCCACTTGATAATAGATGCTTCACCATATTCTTTTTTCATTTCCTGTAATTCATCAGAAATTTTAGCTTCATCAGGAATGTTTTTAGTGATCTTATTCATGTCTTCAAATGATAGGTTTCCGTATACTCTGAGCACGTCTTTTAAAGAACCTCGACCTTTCATGGTATTAAATGTTAACATTTGAGAAACTTTGTCAGATCCATAAGTTTGCTTTATATAGTCAATTATATTTTCTCTTTTATCAATTGGAACATCGATATCAATATCTGGCATGGACACTCTATCTTTAGTATTCCTGCCAGCATTATAGAATCTATCAAAAAGTAAATCATATTTCATTGGATCGATAGATGTAATTCCAAGAAGATATGACACTAAACAGCCTGCTGCGCTCCCTCTCCCTGGTCCCGGAAGCCAATTGGACTGTCTTATATGATGCACTATGTCTTGAACAATTAAAAAATAGCTAGATAAATTTGCTCCATGAAGCACATTAAATTCATATTTAAGTCTTTTAACATACTTATCTTGTTCTTCTTTAGATAAACTATTAAGGTTATGACTCCTCCATCCTGTTCTACACAAATCTCTTAGGTAGTCTGAATCTGATTCATATTTTTTAGGAAATTTAAAAGGAGGAAGTACGGGATGGCTGAGTATNTCATATTCCTCACATAAAGAATCTACATAAATAGTATTGTCTATTTCTTCTTCTGTGTGTAGANAGGACATTTCTTCTGGAGATGGTATATAATACTTATCACTATTAAAAAAACAAGATAGCGGTACGGGCATGTTGGTCTGTAGTTTGTGATTTATTTGAGATAAAGTAGTCTTCATATTATTACAAAGCAGTATTCTTTGATCTACAGCATCGCTCTGATTTGCGTAGTGAGCATCTGGTGTGCATATAACCTTGGCGCCCGACAGATCTCCAAGAGTTCTTATACATTCTGTTAGTTCTATCTGTATAGAATTAATGTCTTTATCTATTAATTGTGCTTCTAGAAAGACATTACCTTGACCAAAAACATCTGTTAGTTTATCTATATGATTTTTTCCATTCTTTTTCCAATCATCATCTATAGCATCATTAGTCATTACCTGTCTTGCTAACGTAGAACCTAAATGCCCAGTAATGGCCAATATATTTCCGTCAAGCAAATCCCCAAGAGTATCTAAGTCAAGTCTTGGCTTATGATAATATCTATCTGGATTATTGCTCTCAGATACAATCTTTATTAAAGTTTTCCATCCTGCTAAATTTTTTGCCAAAACAACAAGATGGTCAAGTTTGGTGTTTTCTTTATTTTTTTCTTTAGAACAAGATTTAGATATATATAACTCACAACCTAAAATAGGCTTGATGTTATTTGCTCTTAAGTGACTAAAAAATTGAACAGTACCTGAAATTGAACCATGATCGGTGATGGCGCATGATGACACGCCAATATTTTTACATCTTTTTACAATATCAGAAGGTTTACTAAGTCCATCCAATAAAGAATAATGCGTATGTACATGGAGGGGGACGTAATTTTTCATTCTGTACTTCCAGGGGCTTTGTAGTGTCCTACATTATAGCCGGGAACTGTGTATTCGTCAACTGTTTCTTTCAAACCCTTGATGCTAATGTCATGTGCTACCTGTTCGCATTTAGTCATAGGACTACCAATGTTGCAAGTCTGTCCATCTCTATATTCTATAATAGGAAGAATATTTGTTCCCTCAAAAGTGGTTTTTCCATAATGGCATAATTTTGTACATTTCCATGTTTTGCTTAATTTAGGTTGGGTAGTAGACTGTATTTTTTTGAATTTTTGTTTAAGTAATTCTTCTGTTTTGTATAGGTCTTTTTTGTCAAAAGTCATACTAAAAGGACCGCCATCATTGATAAAATAAATAGTAACAATACAGTGTTCTATTTCTGGATAAAGTTTACTGACGGCATAAAAGTATATCATTAATTGTGGATCAACCTCTAGTTTTTCTTGAGTCTTTTCTTCTCCTGTCGCCCAATTAAGTCTACGCCCTGTTTTCCAGTCTATAATTTCTAAAGTATTTTCGTTGGGTTTTGTTATAAGATCTATCGTACCTTTAATAGATAGCTGCCCTTCTAAAGGCCCGTCTTTTGTATCATACTTAAATTTAGCCCACGGCTTATCTATTGTAATGTCAAATTGTTGTTCAGGATACAGGATATTTCTATTTCTTGGATCAAACATGCCATTTTCATAATTGATTGCTTTATATGTCCATTTAGAACAATCTTTAAAATCTATGGGCTTCCATTCGTGGTGGGTAAAAGCGCTTGTGTAATGGGTGTAAATAGAGTCTATAATACCGTCTAAATCATAATCTTGAACATCAACCTCTCCAATGATATCATCTATAAAAGTTCTGTTGCCCTCTTGAGTATGGTATTTGATGAAAGCTAATATTTCCAATACCTTGTGGACAATAGTTCCTTTGTCTGCTTTTTTGTTTGAAGGTGATCTATATCCTAAAACATAATCGAATAAATATTGTTGTTCACACATATTATGAGTATTATATGATGAGCTTCTGAAATATGTTATTATAATGGTAGCACCCTCTTATCTTTTAGGAATTGAAATATAAGTTTATTTTTATCAACTATTTCCATATCTTGGTTTTCTATTATCAAATCAAAATGAAATGGGTCGTACCTATCCTCATCTAACGCTATCTCGCTTTCGTGAGAAGAGTTGTAAAGGTTTCTATTAAGTTTTACTACCAGGCCCCCAGCATTTTTAACCGCTTCAACCTCGTTAGGAAAACGACAATCAGCAATCAAAGATAATGGTAGGTTTTCGTCTTGTATTTTCCTTATTGTAGCATCAGCCCAAACGTTGTGTTGCATTTTTCTAAACACATTAGTTCCCACATATTGCATTACTTCTCTAGCTGTCATGGTTTTATTAGTATCGGGCCATAGACAATTAACTAATTCATTTTTATTATCGTCAGAACCATAGCACTGATCATATGTTAGACCAAATATATCAATGCACATTTTTTTAAGAGGATCAGCAAAGTTATATATTGCCGAATTTTGTTGCGTGGTTTGAGAAAAAACATTAGCAGTAAATTCACATGCAGTAGTTTTACCAGATTGTTTTCTTCCAGCAAATGCTATAATCATAAATTTTCCTTTATAAACTGTTTAATCTGAATATCAATTTCTTCATTTGTCATTTCTCCTATATCAGATTTCGATATTTCTGGGAAAAATAAACGATATGTGTTTTCACACTTGCTTTTAATTTCTTGTGCCGCTTTTTTTCCTGCTTCATCATTATCCATAATAACAAATAATGTCATAGCGCCAGAAGAATCCAAAATCAGTTTTTGCCTATCGCTCAGATTACATCCAAAAATAGCTACACTATTATGTATATTATTTTCTTCTAGTCTCCAGACATTGCCTGGACTTTCTACAAGAATCGCATAACTATCTTTTAAAATATATTCTTTTGCATGCCAAAAATTATACAAGTGATTTTGTGACTTAAATCCATAGCTGTGTTTCCATTTAGAGTATTGCCATTGTTTTTCTTTATCTGGACAATAATTTTCAGGGTCGTGGAAAGAAGAACAAATATCGCACTTATTAAAAATACTCCTTCCTGTACATCCAATTAAATATTGAGCGGATTGGTCATATACTGGTACTACAACTCTTTGATACATTGGCTTTTGAGGATTGTCACAGAACCCAACATCATACTTTACCAAAACACTTTCTGTAAATCCCCTGTCTATATAGTATGTTGATGGTATTTGTATATTATTTATTACTGCTTGTCTATTGATTTTATTTTCTATTAATGGTTTTTCTACAAATCTATCTACAATTCTTGCAAAATTGTTTTTGTCTTGCTTTATCGCACTAAATACCATTTCTGTTTCAATCTTGTCAGACACTAACGACTTTGCAAAATTCATAGCCTCTTGAAATGAACACATTTGGTCTCCATCTTGACACCAATTATATTTCCTAGAAGATAAAACCCCTCTTATAAAACCCAAAATAGAACCCTTGAAATATTTTTCGCATTGATGAGTTCTACATTTCCAATTCCCCCTATATGTGTCACCCTCATAATACAAATTAAGCGCAGAATCATTATCTCCGCCATGTATAGGACAAGGCATAGTTAGCATTTTAGAATTGTCCCTATAATCACATAAATCTAGCGAAGATAACACATCTTCTATATTATCGCAAAGAGAATCGCATATTACTTTTAGTTCGTTTTGGCTATGCGAACGGTATTTCTTCTTTATCATTGTCAACTACAAATCCTTCTTCTTCGTCCATATTGCTATTCATTAATTCAAGTTTAGTTTTGCCTTCTGTAATTTTGGCACACCAGCCCTTCATATTACAGTTGATATAGTCATTATCGTCTAATCCTCCTCCGTGTCTACTGATAACAGGTATTAGTTTTCTATTCCCAGCAGAAGGGCCATCTTCAGATATTTCTTCGTCGCTTTTTCTCTTAAAGATAGTAAAGTTACTACACAACCAAATAATTCTATCTGATCCACTAGCAGTATCAGTACTTTCTTTTGTTATGCCATCTCTATTTAATTGGATAAATGAAACTATTGGTATTTTGTACTTACTGGCAAAATTATGTAAGCTGGTCATCATAAAACCAAGTAGTTGATACTCCTTCATATCTGATGATAATCCTTGAGTATCCATAAGTTTTAGATAATCATAGAACACAACGCAATCCTTAGCTGTGCCATCGTCATTCAGTCCCACATCTTTAATTAGCCACCTTTTCATAATAGACAGTTGCTCATCAAAAGATTTGCCAGCAATAGATTTGTGATAAAATTTCATTTTGCTTAGTTCTTCTGCTGCTTTGTTTATTTTATTTAGCGAAGCGTGGGATTCTGCAAATTTACCAGTCTCTATCTTGTTGATCTCTATCTCGGTCATCATAGCAATAAGTCTATTTATATGGTCTACTTTGGTCATTTCAGTATCCATATTTAAAACGGGGATACCTCTCTTTGCTATGTTTAAACCCATGTTATCAGACAGTAATGTTTTGCCTGTTTTTGGTCGTGCTGCAATTACGTTGATTGTGCTTTTTCTTAAGCCCCCTCCAATAGATTGATCATATACAGGAAAGCCAGTAGGAATACCTACTTGGTCTATTGGGTTCTCTATTAATTCTTGAATATATTCTTCTAATCCTTTAGACATCTGCTCTGGGGCAGCATCGTCATTATTGATAAGATTAGTAAAGTCAAATATAGGATCTTCTGCTAGAGAAATAATGTGAGATATTGTTTCTGATCCATTTATGGAGTCGATATTCTTTTGTGCATCACCAAGCTGTTTCTTCAAAAGTCTAGCTATTTTTAGTTTACATATTTTACTAGCAAACTTTTTTACGTTGTCTATATGTATGGGAAAATTTAAAACAGCCTGAAGATGATGCAGTTCTTCCTTTTTAGCAAAATAATCTGAGTATCCTAATTCTTTAGCTTGAGAAAGTATTGAGGCTATATCAATAGCAGTAACATTTTCTTCACATAGTTTTTTTATGCAATCAAAAATTAGCTTATTACTATCTATTGTAAAGCATTCAACATCAACAATATCAGAAATTTCCAAATAAATATTATCAGTGTATTTGCAAATTCCAGACAATACGGCTCTTTCAGCAGCAGTATCACTGAGACTCATTGATCAACCTCCAGACCTAGAACACGCATTACACTTATACCTAGTTGGTTCATTGACTAATACCGGATTTATTTCCTCTTTCTTGCCACATACACGACAAGACACCTTAATAGTATTGAATGAACGGGTTCTTGGACAGGGATCTAGAACCTTAAGTTTTTTATCAATTGCCGTATCTTCTTTAAACATATTTCTTTCCGGCATACTATCAAATTTATTTGTTGAAGTCGTCTTGGTTTTTTTTATATTGGCTACGATACTATTTTTGGTTGGTGTTGTTTTTCTTGTTGATTTTTTCTTAGGCTTCTCTTCTTCTGTTGTCTTTTCTTCTTCGTCATCAACCAAAGCCATAAGTAATTTATAGATTTGTTCAACTGTTTCTTTTTTATTGCTCATTTCGCACCTTGTTTCTTTGTATGTTTAGCAGAATGTCCGAAAGATTTTTAATTCCATTGGCCATGTACTGTAGACGATCAGCTCTCATTTTGGCATATTTTTTTATTTTATTTAATGCGTTGGCATTGTCATTATGCTTAATTGCTTGAGAAGATTTTTCAACATAGCCGTATCCTTTATATGAATTGATTTCATCTGCTATTGTTTCCTTAATATTTTCTTCTGCCCAATTACATCTTGCCAATTCTCTGTTTAAGCTTCTTTGAATATGAAAACTAAATTGTCCTAATCTGTATGCTATTTCTCCACAATCTTGTGGTGTCATAGTCTCTAAAACTTTTCTGTCCATAGAAAAATAATGCTCTAATTCTTCATTAGCAAATTGATCGTTTTTATATTGAGGTAAACCTATGCCCTTTTCATACTCATCAAGTATTTCGTCCCACTCTTTTACTTTATCTTTAGTGTTCATTTAATCTATCTTCCCATTCCTGTATACTTAGATTATAAGGCAGTTCAATATAAGTAATGAAGTTTTTTTCACACCACTCTTGTTTTTGCCTGTCTTTTTTCTGTGCTTTGAGAAAATTTAATTTTGTAGTATGGTAAAACGGAATAAACTTATAGTGCTGTTCGCCGTGTACCTCTATACATTTTTTAATCATTGGGATATAAAAATCTAAAAACAATGTATCTTTTCTATTTATAGGTATAGATACTTCTTCTAAGATTTGTAAAGTTGGATACTTTGTATGTAACAGTCTTCTTGCCTGAATATGATAAGTCGATTTATTTGTGGCTGTTGCTTTTGATATATATCCTTTTAACTGCCATTTTTTAATATTGTCATCCAGATCAATAATATCCATTATAAACCCAACGCTTGATTGATTTGTTGAGACAAAGAATCATAAACATCGCCATTATTTATTAAAAAGTCTCTTGCTTTTTCTGCTCCTTGAAACTTAGGATTGTCTTCAACAGTTGTGAAGGTATACCAAGCCCCACCCTTATTAATTAAGCCAATATCTACAGCAAGATTAAACAATTCCATATACTTATCTATACCTTCTCCATACCTAATATAACTTGTGGTTGTTGCTCCAGGAGGCCCAAGAGCAGAACACACCACTTGCCATTCAACCTCTTGTCCTATTTGTGTGTTTTCTTTTCCTAGTAGCCAAGGACTAAATCTTTTTGCTCTTAGCTTAATGTCTGTTTGATAAGCAATAGCCTGTCCAGACTTTTCTTTGAATTCAGCACCATATCCAGTAGGATTTCCCATAAGATGTGTAATGCCTATTACTATATTTTTATTTACAGGAATAACATTGGCAACTTTTCTGCAAAATTTTGCTAATAGCTTTGCTCCATCAGCTCTTTGCATTTTATTCATATCACTAGTTATTTCTGCCTCTGTACATAAAGCAGAATATGAGTCTATAATTACGATGCTTCCTGGCTCTTGATTAATAATTTGTTCAGCTATTTGTAGGTATTCTTCTGCATGTAAAATTTTCCCTTGAGTAGAACCTATCAGGGTAAATCTGTTTAAGTCTAAACCCTTAATTCCCTCTATATCTCTCTTTTTCAATCTACCTTCGATGTTTAGATAATACACATGTCTAGGCTTTTCTAAGCTTCCTTGGTATTTAGGATCCAACGCAGTTGCGGCTAAACTTAAAGAAGTAACTGTTTTACCACATTTGGGCTGCCCAGTCAATACCACAAAGCTACCTTCTGGAACACCACCCTGCAATGCCATGTCGAGTGCTGGACTAACTGGGATAACTATTGTTTGTTTTTCTTTTATAGAATTTCCGGAGAGCAATATGTCATCTCCAAAAGTTTTCTTAATTGTTGCTTCAATTGTCATTCTAAATCCTTAAGTTTGGATATGATATTTTTCTTTGTTTTTCCTATCATGTATTTATTGTTTTCTTTTCTTTCATAACTATTATTTAAACTAGTGTTTTCTGATTTAAGCTTTTCTTGTTCTTGCTCTATAATAGCTATTAGATGTGGAGCCCTCAAGGAATAAATTTTTAAGCTTTTCGGGCTATTTAAAGCTCTTATTATTGCTTTGCAGTCATATTTTTTTAAAAGTTTATTAGCAGAACCTATTTGATTTCTATAGTATGATGCCCAGTCTTTATGTGTCCAAAATCTATAATGCAAGTCTAGCTTATTTTTTTTTGCATAGTGCTCGCATATAATCTCTGTAATATATTGTGCAGCACTCACTTCCTTATTATTTGAGTACTTACTCACTTCCTTATTATTTGAGTACTTTGAAATATATTTGTTATTCATTAATTTTGTGGATACTGTGGCTGTGACGAGATACGGGTGTAGATAATGATTTTTTAAATGCGTCTGCTGTTTGAGATGCTTCTTTTGTCATTACTGCTACAGTATTATTTCCTTTAGAGTCTGTTTTCCTAATCATTAAATCTTTAGATTTCAATGGTCCTGATTTAGTAGTTTGTATAGCATTATTCTTGTTTGGTTTACAGTTTTTTTCGATGAATTTATTTACAACATCTGTAGGTATTTTAAGCTCTTTAACAATTTGTGTAACTTCATTTCCTTCAGACACCATCCATTGAATAGCGTACTTTTGTGATTTATTTAGTCTCATAGTAACTCCCTATTTGCGTTATTGAGCCATGCAATATTTTTTGTTCTTAAAAAGGATATATATAAGTCAAAAACTTTTGAATTTACCCTCTTAAAATTAAATTCGTTTTTACCTATTTTAGCTAAGACTTTATTTGGTCTGCCCTCTGAAAATAATCCTATAGGATTATATACTCTATTATCTAATCCTATTTTTATAAGGTGTTGACCATTGATGCTTTTAGCAAATGTATTTTTTGTTTCCCTATTCTGTCTAGTGTTGCCATCACTATCTATAAAATCCTGCATTCCAAATACAGTGTAGAATTTATCTTCTTTTTTTTTAGTGTGTGTTATATTAGATCTATCTACGGTAAATTCTTCAAATTCTGTCATAATTATCTCCACTTTACTTTATTCTGTTTTTTAATCCTAGACATGCCCTTTGGCAATTCTTTAGCTAAGTCATTATCTTTATATTCATTATGTTTTTTATCTAATGCTATTCTTTCATCTGAAGAAAATCTATCACGATTACGATTAGCTAAGTCTCCTATAGTTTTTAGTTCACTATCGGACTTTTTCACAGACGCAGATTGGCTTAGAACATCCTCAATATAATTTCTTCTACACGTTTTGTTGCACTTCTTACATTTGGTTTTTTCCTTATAGTCACGTATACTAAAAAAAAGTTCAAAAGCTGTATCGCAAGTTTCGCAAAAATAACTATAATTCGGCATTATCCTATCAAGTCTCCTATGTAAGTATGCCATTGCTCTGGTAGGTCATGCAATATAGTATCCAATTGGTATGCTAATGGCAAGTATTTTAAAGTTTTTTTTGGAATAAAAGGCTCTTTCTTTAATGGCATATTT
>JGI10211J34971_10000121_pt1 | contig 59535 bp, 55 predicted proteins | sample Etolagsediment_FD_34971 | JGI IMG/M metagenome (IMG submission 34971) | reverse complement strand
TTTTGTGATAAGTAAAGGCACCCTGTATAGCTCTGCCATAGAAATAGAGAAATACTAGCGCCATGCCAGAACCTGGCATTTTCCCTGTTTCTATTCCGATGTAAATTTTTGCAAATATAAAATAAATGAATATGAAAATAGCAGCGACACGTGAATGACGCAGCATTCCAAAACCGCATAGGAGTATTAAGATTACATCAAAAAAAATAGATGGATCATTCCAGTGACTAATGTAACCCTCAGCTGTATTGCTGAACATCGCGTACAATGTAAACAGCAATGTTACGCCAGCTGAAATGAAAGCCGCTACAGCACCATTTTTTGTTGCTTTTATGGCTTTCTCTATGTCCATGGAGACCTCCATGTTTTCTTGATGTTATTCATTTGTTTATTCCATAACGCTCCGCATAACCGGCTGGCAATGGAGCGCAGCGGAATTGCAAGTCCGAGTTGATGCGATTGTTATGTGCTGGGGTTATACTTATTATCCTTCGCTTCTTGTATAATTTTCTATTCGTTTGTTTCTTGATTTGATGAAGCCAACGACCTTTGTTTTGTATGAAAGATATTGGCTGACATCGGAAAATGTTGGACGAGTTTTGAAGCCATCAAATGGCAAATAAAATCTAATATCACTATTTTCATCAATCAAATCATCCAATAAAAAGAAATGGATGTAGCCCATAAAATCGCCAAACAAATCGAAAAAATTCTCATATCTCAATAAGGTGTCATAAAGTGGACTCTTTTCCGCAGAATAAAAGAGACGGATACATTCTAAGGTTAAATCAAACCTGTCATCAATTAAACTATTTACTCCGCGAGCTTGATTGATTGTATGCTTTCCATCAATTCTGTTATTTGGAAAAATAATATAAGCCCCAATGGTAGAACCAGTATCAAAAAGTTCATTTACTTCGGTTGTAATTTGTTCTGTAAGCCACTTCTTCCGTTTATGATTTTTATACGAGTGTGTTATAGCATCGCTGCCCAAATAAAATTCTCCGATTTCTGACTCGTGATATAAATAAGCGCCATTTTTGTTATCACGTAATTCAAGGACGTTACCATTTGGTAAATGTTTACTCCATAGTATCTTATGGTATCTTCGGAGTGTTGGACTGGTGGTGTCAGGATCACCGCCTTTTGCATCGGAGTAAAAGTTAAAATTTGTGTCAATTATCATTCGACCCATACCTTTTGGTCTGTTTGCACATAACATTATTTATTATCTGCACTACGCATTCCTCTTGATTTTCATCAAAATTTACCAATATTTTGCTTCGATCCCCAAAAAATTCTGGACTTATCGACCAGAATAGCATATTTTAATGCTTATTCGCATGCTTATGCAGTATACGTATAATTATACTCAACAGTTATTCTTATGAATTTTCGAGACTTTCTCCTGCAGAAACAACATATCCCGGAGAAGAAAGTCCCGTATTATCTTCGATGGGTGTCGCAGTATCAGAAATTCTGCCGCGAAAACCCGGATCAGGGTATACCCCCTGCATCGGTTACTTCGTTCGTTTCAGCGTTGGCGAAAAGCCATGAGGACTGGCAGGTTCTATAGGCAAGAGACGCGATAAGGCTGTATCTGTATTTTTCCGACACCTCTCTCAGCACAAACCCTACAGTGCCGTCATGCGATCATGAATGGATCGAGATCGACGAAAGAATGACACATGCTCTTCGTCTTCGCCACAGGTCATATCGGACAGAACAAAGCTATAAAGCCTGGGGCAGACGTTTTGGCGCGTTTCTTGAAAATAAGTTGTAATCGGAAACTGTTGAACAGTCCGATCTTCAACGATTTCTCAGCAGCCTTGCGGTCGAGAGAAGAGTTTCAGCTTCCACACAGAATCAGGCATTCAATGCGCTTCTGTTTCTGTTCCGTCATGTTCTCGACAAGGAGGTCTCAGGAATGGACGCAACTGTTCGATCGAACAGACCAAGAACGTTACCGGTTGTCCTTTCGCGGGAAGAGGTTCGAAGCATTCTCGAGATCATGAATGGAGTTACCTGGTTGATGGCCTCGTTGATTTATGGAGGAGGACTTCGCATCGATGCATGCCTGAAACTGAGAATCAAGGATATCGATTTCGACAGAGGATTCCTGACCGTGAGAAGCGGCAAGGGTAACAAGGACCGTCAGACGCTCTTTCCGAAAAATCTTGCAGAACCGTTTCGGAATCATCTTTCTGGTATCAGGATCATTCACGAAGAGGACAGACGCAACGGTATCGAGGGGGTTTCGATGCCCGGGGCCCTTGCATACAAATATCCCGATGCCGGAAAAGAGTGGGGCTGGTTCTGGGTGTTCCCTTCGGCGAATTTGTCAGCCGATCCCGTAACGAACACCATACGGCGCCACCATATGTACCCGACGACGGTGCAAAAGACGTTTAAACAGGCTCGTGAGAAAGCCAGAGTTGTCAAACAGGCATCTGTGCACACGCTCAGACACAGCTTTGCGACGCATTTGCTGGAAGCGGGCTATGATCTCCGAACCGTGCAGGAATTACTTGGCCATGCCAATCTGCAAACCACGATGATCTACACTCATGTAGCAACAAAAAATATGCTGGGTGTCGTCAGTCCTCTGGATATGTAACCATTCTCTTTTCAAGTTTGTACCCATGCGACCACGCCATATCTCATTCCCGGCGCTCTTCATCCTCGTCCTCACTCTCCTCGCCTGCTCAGACACGGGTGACGACCTGCGGATATACGAGCAGGAGAAGGTGATGATGGGCACGATCATGAAGATCAAGGCGGTTGCTCCCGGCAATGCGGAAGACAGTACGAAGGCGGCGTTCGAGGCTGCGTTCCGGGAGATGTCGGAACTGGAGTCGGAGCTGAGCGAGTGGCAACCGGCGAGCCCGGTATCGGCGGTGAACCGCGAGGCAGAGATCAAGGGTGTGAAGGTTCCAGATGCGGTCGTGACCGTGACGGAGAAGGCGCTGGAGATGGCGAAGACGACCGGCGGAGAGTTAGGGGACGCTCACAACTACGTAAACTTTCAGCTCGAATCATGCAAAGATCCTTTTAGCGGTAACGGGGCCTGAAATTCAAAGGAAAAACGATGTTTGAGCATGGTTTAGCCGTGCGGGAAAAGAGCAGGGTGTTCCCTGTATGTCAAGTTGAACAGGTATTCCTCTTTTTTTGAAGCCGTTGCCAAGAAAATCGGGACCCAAAAAGCGTTATTTCCCGTCTGGAATCGGCAGGAAAACATGTTCCCTCGACTGCGATGTCGGAGAAATATGCGCACGCCCCTCCCCAGATTCCAGAGAAATCGACTGTCAAAAAAACTTAATGCTAAAGGAATGGGTTTTGGTTTGTACATTATCGTGTAACAAATAACGTACTATAATATGATAGCGATAAGTACAACGGAGCTACGACGCAACCTGAGGAAGTACCTGAATCTAGCTCAGAAGGAACGGGTTATTATTCAGTGCGGGAAAACCGAAACGTACGAGATCATTCCTGCTCGCAAGATCAGTGATAACGATGAATATTTCTCTAATCCTGAACTTCTCAGTGCGCTGAACGAGGCTGAAGAGGACATTGCTGAAGGCAGGGTCCGGGAAGTCAAAGATACCAGGGCGTTGTGGGACGATACAGCGTCAGTGTGACCCGCAGGGCGGATAAAGACCTTAAGTACTGGCGTCAAAGCGGAGACCACTCTGTCCAGCGCAAGATCGAAAGAATCTTCAAAGAACTTCAGGAACACCCAACAACAGGGACAGGAAAACCCGAACAACTCAAGGGTGATCTCGCGAAGTACTGGTCCAGAAGATTGAATAAAAAAAGACCGGATGGTTTATCGCATCGATGACGCTGTTGTTATTGTCTACATTCTTTCCCTGCGAGGTCACTACGGTGATACGTAAAACGAACGTTGATGGAGCACCGATCTGTTTGAGTATCAGTTTATTCGATCTTGCTCAATTCACTCCCCTTTAACTTCTCCTGTACATAACAGCGTTGAAAAATCACGCCACTCGTTAATTCTGATATTCCCTCTCCGTGCAGCATACTCGAAAACACTCTGAAAGTTTTCCGGAACAGAGTTAGGGGACGCTCACAACTACGTAAACTTTCAGCTCGAATCATGCAAAGATCCTTTTAGCGGTAACGGAGCCTGAAATTTAAAGGAAAAACGATGTTTGAGCATGGTTTAGCCGTGCGGGAAAAGAGCAGGGTGTTCCCTGTATGTCAAGTTGAACAGGTATTCCTCTTTTTTTAAGAGGGGCTGGAAAGTCGCTTAGGTATGATGTGAAAAATGGCAAGACTCAACGGTATATGCATGAATCATGCGGAACTTTCACCGCCCGGAAAACGCACGAGCGACTGCTCTTTCAATCGCCAGCACTTCCTCATCAGTCAAATCAGCAAACTCTTTCTCCCGTCTTTTCAGGGGGAGCTTCATGTCGTTTTGGGTGATGAACATGATGAGGTTTCGTATCTGGTTGGCTGGCATGTCGATGCGGCTTCCGATCGCTCTCTGGGCTTTGTCGTATGAGGTCAGATAGCTGACCTCTTTTGGCAGGAGTTCAGAAATTGTTTGTTTGACAGCGCTATAAAGAAATTCGGCAATGGCCGTGTAATCTCCGTAGCGGTAGAGATCGGCGGTGTCGTTGAGCACTTCGACGTTTCCCTGTTCTGTCGATTGCCATTGAATGCCGTGCATGAGCGGCGCGCTGAATTCGCGAAGCGTGCGCTGGTACTCCTCTATCTGGTCGAGCATGACCGCGCTGACCGGGAAAACGATGCCGGGCGGAGCAAAGCGCTGTTCGGCGAGAATCTGGTGAATCAGCGCCCGGTGCATCCGGCCATTGCCGTCCTCGAACGGATGGATGAACACAAAGCCGAACGCTATGGCTGCGGCGTGGACGACCGGGTCAATCGCCGCCTCCGTCATGATGCCGTGGCTGTCAACCAACCCCTGTATGAGCGATTCGATATCCTGCGGGCGAGCGCCGATGAATTCGGGTTGCGGCTCTCCCAAGCGGTTGCGCTCTCCGAGAAAAACCCCTTCGCTTCTGAACCCTTTGGCCACGAAACGGTGATCCTGAATGAGCGCTTCGTGCATGGTCAGGATTTCGGTCACCGATAGCGCCCGCGTGCCCGATTGCTGAATAACCTGCGCCCATCGCTCGATCCGGTTTCTCGGCGGGCGCTCGCCCTCGATGGCAAACGACGCCTGGCTGTCGGCAAGCAGCAGAAAACTCGCCGCTCGCCGCCAGACCTCCTGGCTTGTGCGCCCGATGACCTCCTCGACCTGGCGGGAAAGATCGGCATCGATGAAGCGCTGCAACTCCTCTGTTTTGCGTATGAGCGGGCAGAACAGGCGGGTGCCGGGCAGGTTGTCGATGACCCGGTGCCGCCGGGATGGTCTGGGCGGGCCGGTGAAGTAGCGCTGCGCATCGAGCAGCGGCACGAACCGCATCCGGGTGTCGGCATCATCGAGGGGCAGGCGTTCGCCAGTCAGCCATTCATGGAGAAACCAGAGCGTTCGAGCCGGTTGCCTGGTCGGGTATGCGCTGACGATTGCCGTCACCGCCGCTGAGCCGAGGCGAACGAGAATCTCTTTGAGGGCAAGCAGGTCGATCGTTTCGTGTTTGAGCGCAAAAAAAATGTGCCCGGCAGCATCGGCCTGTGGCCGGTAGCGCTGGTCGAACACGCGGATGCCGTTTTCCATCCTGACGCTGCCCCGAATATGCCCGGTGGAGACAGCGCAAGGCTGGCGGAGCGGCGCTTCACATTGCAGCGATGCCTGTAGCGCGGCATAGCCAACCCAATGCCGCTCACCATCGGCAGCGACCAGAGATTCGAGGGGCAGTGGATGAATGTTGTGCATGATGTCGAAAAAAGTTCGCGCGCGTCGAATTGTTATGCATAATACGATTTTATGTCGAAAAAAGTATGCGTTCGACTTTTTACACACCACGTTTCCCCGCCCGATTCCGCTTCTCATCTTCGACATGCCCGACGCTGAGGATTTACGAGCGCCTTTTCTCTGTTCACTATATTTCTATCTGTCATCCATCGCTGACTTAACCAGTGGTTAGGGGACGTTCACAATGACGTAAACTTAGGACTCGAATCATTTCAAAATCCTGTTGGTATATCGATTGAGCAGAGTTGGAAGGCAATTCCATCAAAAAGCAAAGCCGCCCCGGTAATCCTGAGGCGGCTTTTGTCGTGAAGGAAGAAGGTTTGTCTGTGTTTTACTTCACGTCGAACCGGTCGAGGTTCATGACCTTGTTCCTGAGGCACGAGGTTACGTTCACATCTTTGCATGCAGGGTGGTATAGTTGGATTTGTTTGCAACGAGTGCTTGTGTTTGGCGCGTTTTTGTTTAACATGTATTGCATTGACAAACATGTAATACGAAGAAGGTATGGAAAAGGAAAAAGCGGATCAGATGATCGGAATTCGTATTCCGAAGAGCGTGGGTCAACGGCTGGATAACCTTGCCAAAAGAACTGGCCGAACCAAGACCTGGTATGTTCGCGAGGCGATAATGGCGCATCTCGATGATCTTGAAGACATTTATCTGGCAGAACAGGTTCTCGAACGTGTGAGGCGTGGAGAAGAGGCTGTGTCCGATATAGATGAAGTGGAGCGTCGTCTTGGTCTGGACGATTGAGTTTGCCGCGACAGCGGAAAATGAATTGTCCAAGTTGGATAAATCTGCGGCAAAGCGGATTCTCAAATTTCTGAAAGAGCGCGTTGCCACTGATCCCCGCTCATCGGGCAAGGCGTTGCGTGGCGATTATGCCAGACTCTGGCGGTATCGCATCGGTGATTATCGGGTGATTTGCGAAATCCGGGATCAGACCGTTTCGGTTCTTGTCGTTCGGATCGGGCATCGGAAAGAGGTTTATCGGTAGCTCAAAAAAGAGAGACTTGCCGATGCCAATGAAAAACGAGACTGGCCCTATGTGTTGTCGGGTAACAGCGGTGCATCGCTACACCGCCGTCCCCTAAGACCCCAGCATGCAACTTTCGCAGCACTGGGCTCAAGCCTCGATAAAGGCATCTTATTGAGGTACCCGACAACACATAGGACCTCCCATAGCTTTTCAAAGCCCGTTATTGAGCGGCGGATTGGTCACTGTTGCACACCAAGCAATCCCTATTACCAATATGCTCCTTGAGAAAATCCCTATATTGAGCTCGCTACGCCAACCACTCACCCAGACCTATGCAGCAAGAACTTCAGATAGCCGTTGAAGCGGCACAAAGGGCAGGAAAGATTATTCTCCGCAAGTTCGGGGAACTCTCAAAGAGTGCCATCCACCCCAAAGAGTACAAGGATTTTGTGACCGACATCGACCATGAAAGCGAATCCGCTATTATGGACATCATCTCCAGGGCATTTCCCCGTGACGGCTTCCTCTGCGAAGAGAGTGGCGACAGGGAGGGCGCATCAGGACGCCGCTGGATCATCGATCCGCTTGACGGGACCCTCAACTTCATCCACTCCTTCCCTGTCTTTTCTGTCAGTATTGCACTGGAAGGCGCTGATGGTGAACTCGCGGCAGCTGTTATCTACCAGCCCCTGCAGGAAGAGCTCTTTACTGCCACCAGGGGGGAGGGCGCAAAGCTCAATGGAGCAAGCATCTCGGTCTCCGACCGCCACGACCCACAGCACCTGCTCATTGCTACAGGCATCCCCTTCAAGGAGTACCATTACCTCGACGAATACGTCGCCATGCTGAAAGATGTCGCCCGCGATTCAGCAGGCATCCGCCGGGCCGGATCGGCTGCTATTGATCTTGCCTACACGGCGTGCGGGCGTTTTGACGGATTTTTCGAATACAAGATCTTCCCCTGGGACTATGCTGCTGGAGTGCTCCTGGTAAGGGAAGCTGGTGGCAGAGTCACCGGATTCGACGGTGCGCACGACGTTTTCCGCCACCACAGCATCATTGCAGGAAACCCTGTCACCCATCCAATGCTCAGGGAAAAAGCCAAAAAGCACTTCACCCAAAATTTATTATCTTGAAGAATTTCTAATTTGCAACCAAACGCGATACAACCAACCCCGATACCATGCTGATTCACCAACGAACACTGAAAAAAGAAGTCTCTCTCTGGGGGACAGGACTGCATACCGGAAAAGAGTGCATGATCACCTTCAAGCCCGCCCCGGATAACTACGGCTACCGCTTCGTCAGGACCGACATAGAAAACTCCCCTGAAATCCCCGCCCTCATAGATCATGTCGTCGATGTATGCCGCGGCACCACCATTGAATACAACGGTGTAAAAGTCCATACGACAGAACATGTCCTTGCTGCACTCTTCGGCCTGCAGATCGATAACTGCCGCATCGAGATGAGCGGCCCGGAACCTCCGGTCATGGACGGCAGCTCCCTGCAATTCGCCGAAGCGCTGCTTGGAGCCGGGCTCGAGGAACAGGAAGAACCGAAGAATTACCTGGCAATAGACGAAACCATCGAATACCATGATGCGGAAAACGGTGTCGATATCGTAGCCCTTCCCCTCGATGGATTCCGCACGACAGTCATGGTTGATTACAAGAATCCCGCACTCGGCTCACAACACTCAGGCCTGTTCGACCTCGACCTGGAGTTCCTTAAGGATTTCGCTCCCTGCCGCACCTTCTGTTTCCTTTCAGAAGTCGAAGCCCTCGCCAATATCGGCATCATCAAAGGCGGAGACGTCGACAACGCCATCGTCATCGTCGACAAGGAGATGAACGACAGTGAGCTCGATACACTCGCAGGAAAAATCGGCATCGACAGTTCACAGCTGAAACTCGGTGAAAACGGCATCCTCAACAACCGTGAACTACGGTTCCCGAACGAACCGGCCCGCCACAAACTGCTCGACCTGCTTGGCGACATGGCACTGCTCGGCATGCCCATCAAGGCCCAGGTGCTGGCGGCCCGTCCAGGCCATGCATCGAATGTGGAATTCGTCAAGCAGCTCAAGAAATATGCCGACCGCAACAAGCTTGCGCGGCAGTACCAGCATGAAAAGAAAGCCGGAGTCATCTTCGACATCAATGCGATCCAGAACATCCTGCCGCACCGCTACCCCTTCCTGCTGATAGACAAGATCGTCGAGTTCAAGCTGGACGAAAAAATCGTCTCGATCAAGAATGTAACGATGAACGAAGAGTTCTTCCAGGGGCATTTTCCCGGTAACCCAATCATGCCGGGGGTACTCATTATCGAAGCGATGGCCCAGACAGGCGGCATCATGATGCTCAACGGCAACGACAATATCAATGACATGCAGGTCTACTTCATGGGAATCGACAAGGCAAGGTTCCGTAAACCGGTCATACCTGGAGATACCCTGGTCATCGAAGCCGTCATGAAAAGCCGTCGCCGCAGCGTCTGCCAGTTCGAAGGAAAAGCCTACGTACGTGGCGAACTTGTCTGCGAAGCCTCACTCATGGCAACCGTCGTCGAAAAGCAGTAACCAGGTTACTCCTCTGAAGGGTACCTCTGAAAGAGTCGTGAACGACACACGTTTTCAGAGGCTCCCTCAGGAAACGATACGGAAAAAACGCCGGGTATACTGGAGGAACGAAAGAAAGAGCATCAGCACGGACAGGTACATAAAGAAATCCTGGACCGGGTAACGGTCGAATACCGGATGCGGCCAGACCATGGCAAAAAACATCATCGAAACGAACCCCACAGCCCACTTTCCCGGCCAGAGCGACGTCGTGATCATCTGGTGGCGGTATTTTACATAGGCCGCCCCCAGGAAGATCAGCAGGTCACGTGCGACGACAAACAGTACAAACCAGACCGGCAGTTCACCCGTGTACATAAAATAGGCCGCCACAGATGCCAGGCAGATCTTGTCTGCCAGGGGATCCAGTATTTTGCCCATGTCCGACACATCGTTGGTCCATCGCGCAGTCTGACCATCAAACCAGTCTGAAAGCACAGCGGCCGCAAGTACCCCTATCGCAGTCCAGATTTCCCCTCTATCATAATAATAGATGAAAAAAGGGATCATGAAAATCCGTGAGATGCTCAGAAAATTGGGTAGGTTGACGATATGACCTTTCACTGCTATCCTTTCTGTTTATACGCCTGTGTTACGACAACTACCAACCCTGCCTACATGAGGCGCTGTGGATTGGCTTTAACAAACTCCGACCAACCTTTGGAAGAAGCACTGCGAGACCTGCCCTTCGAAACCCCATCAGGGGCTCCTGAAGAAAACATGTCGCACAGTGCTATGCCAAGTGCATCGGTAACATCATGTGGAGTCAAGGGAGTACCGATACCCAGGTAATGCCTGGCCATGTAGGCAACCCTCTCCTTGCCAGCATTCCCCTTGCCGGTAAGCACACGCTTCACCTCCCTGGGGGCATACTCCCTCAGGCCAAGCCCATGGTTCATTGCCAGGGCGACAATAGCACCCCTCACCTGTCCGAGCTTCAATGCCGACTGGGGATTCCGGTTGACATAGGTAGTCTCGATGGCAAGCCTGTCAGGAATACACTCAGCAATAACCTCTGAAAGCCCGTCATAGATAATCTTTATACGTTCAGGTATCGACTGCCGGGAACTCAGGCGGATAACGCCGCAACTCACAAGGCGAAACGCATCACCCTGCCGCTCTACGGCTCCGTATCCGGTACAGACACTCCCAGGATCGACACCGAGAACCAGCATCCCTCAGGAATCGAGCGAATTGATGACCTCTTCACTGATTTCGATATTGCTGTACACTGCCTGCACGTCATCGCAGTTTTCAAGCGCATCTATAAGCCTCATAGCTTTAGCAGCATCATCCCCGTCAAGCTCGACAAGGTTATCCGGAACAAGATCCATTTTGGCATTTTCGAAAGGAATCCCGGCATCTTCAAGCGCACTCTTGGCCGCCTCCAGGTCCTTCACATCGGTGATAACGTTATAGAACTGTTCATCATCAGCATTCAGGTCCTCCAGACCAGCATCCAGGAGCACCTCCATGAGACGCTCTTCATCAACAGCATTCCTGGCGACATCGATACTCCCCTTCCGCTGGAACATCCATGCCACACTGCCATTCTCACCCAGCGACCCGTTATGGCGATTCATGACATGGCGTACATCCGCAACCGTCCTGTTGCGGTTATCGGTGGCTGTCTCAATAATAAGGGCTATGCCACCAGGACCATACCCCTCGTAGGTAATCTCTTCGTAGGTCACACCTTCGAGTTCACCGGTCCCCTTCTTGATGGCACGCTGTATATTCTCCTGGGGCATCGAATTAGCTCTGGCACTGTCGATAGCAAGGCGCAACCTCGGGTTGCCGGAAGGATCTCCGCCACCCATCTTGGCCGCAATGGTAATTTCTCGTACAAGCTTGGTAAAAAGGTTCCCCCTCTTCTGGTCGGTAGCCGCTTTTTTGCGTTTAATCGTAGACCATTTACTGTGTCCGGACATAATGGAAAACTAACTGTTGTAAAAAACCTTAAACATTCCTAAATAAAATCAAATAACCCTGCATTCCTGCAAGTTAATCACAAGAAAAAATAATGACAAACCGAGTGGTTGCATATCAGGGCGAACCCGGAGCCTACAGCGAAATAGCCGCGCTGAGGTTCGGCACTCCCCAACCCTTCGAATCATTCGATGAAGCCTTCGCTGCTGTTGAGCAGCAAACGGTAGACATGGCAGTCATCCCGATCGAGAACTCTCTCGGAGGCAGTATACACCATAACTACGATCTGCTCATACAACATCCAGTCACGATCGCGGCCGAAACCTTTGTCAAAGTCGAGCACTGCCTGCTTGGCCTCCCCGGAGCATCGGCAGACCTCCCGGGCAGGGTGCTTTCCCATCCGCAGGCCCTTGCCCAGTGCAGGAACTTCTTCGCAACTCATCCAGCCCTCAAGGCGGAAGTAGCCTATGATACGGCAGGAAGTGCCAAGATCATCGCTGAAGCTGGTGATCCGTCCGCCCTGGCGATAGCATCCAAACGGGCAGGTGAGCTCTACGGGCTCGATATCCTCCAGAAAAACCTGGCAGACGAAGAGTGGAACATCACCCGTTTTTTTGCCATCACCCATAAAGATCGGCAACCGGACACAGCCACACCCGGCCTGAAGAAAACCTCCATCGTCTTTACACTGCCAAATGAACAGGGTTCGCTATTCAAGGCCCTGGCAACATTCGCGCTCCGCTCGATCGACCTCAGGAAAATCGAATCCCGTCCATTCAGAAAAAAAGCCTTCGAGTATCTTTTCTACGTCGACTTCATGGGAGACATGGATGAGGAAAACGTGGCAAACGCAGTAAACCACCTGAGGGAATTCGCCCCGATGGTAAAAGTATTAGGCAGTTATGGCATCATCGAGTAATCACAACCAACTCCCTCTCACACTCGAACACACACCGGAAAAAAAACCGGCACTGTTCCTGCTCGACGGTATGGCCCTGGTCTACAGGGCCTTTTTCGCTCTCCAGCGGGCAGACATGCGAACCCGGGACGGCTTGCCGACCGGTGCAGTCTATGGATTCCTGACCACCCTGCTGCGGATTTTCGAATCCTACAGCCCGGAATACCTTGCCATAGCGTTCGACAGCCGGGAAAAGACCTTTCGCCATCAGCTCTACCCCGACTACAAGGCCAATCGCCCTGCCCCACCAGAAGACCTGATTCGTCAGCTGGATACCATCTTCGAGCTGGTCGGCGCAATGCACATTCCGCTCCTCCGGCAACCGGGATTAGAAGCTGACGACCTGATCGGCAGCGCATCGAGAACATTCGAAGAGAGCTGCGACATCTTTATCGTCACCCCCGACAAAGACATGACCCAGCTTATCCACGAAGGCGTCACTATGCTCAAGCCCGGAAAGCGCCCGGGGGAACTTACGGTATTCGGCCCACCACAACTGAAGGAAGAGTTCGGGATCACACCCGACCAATTCATAGCTTTCCTCACGCTGACCGGGGATACCTCAGACAACATCCCCGGAGCCAAAGGCATCGGCCCGAAAACCGCATCAAAGCTCCTGAACACTTTCGGGACACTTGAAGGCATCATGGAAAACATTGCTGAAATCGCTCCCAAAGCAAGAAAAAGCCTCCAGGAATTCCTGCCCTCGGCAGATCTTGTACGACAGCTCGTCACTATCAGGACCGACATCGACTTAGCAACACCGCTCAGTGAGCTTGCCTGCAACCCGACTGACGGCGACAGGCTGCTCCCGCTCCTCCAGCGCCTGGAACTCAAAAGCATCATGCAGAAACTACCGCTGGTCTTCCCCGATATGACCGCTGATCCGGCAGGAGAAGACAACGGCAACGAGGCTGACCCCCTTGAACGACTGACGAACGAAGGATACCGGCTCATCGATTCCGCTCATGGCCTGAAAGAACTGGTGGCAACCCTCGAAAAACTCTCCTCTTTTGCCATAGATACCGAAACGACAAGCCTCGATACCCGGCAGGCAGAGCTGGTTGGGATATCGATAAGCTGGACGCCCGGAGAAGCTACATTCATCCACTGCTCGCCAGGGCAGCTAGATGCCGAAACAGCCATCAACCTCCTCCAGCCTGTACTCGAGAATCCTGCCATCCTCAAAACGGGGCAGAACCTCAAGTACGACATACTCGTACTGAAGAACTACGGAATAACCCTTTCGCCGACAGGGTTCGACACCATGATCGCAAGCTATGTGCTCAACCCGGACACGTCACACAACCTCGACGACCTTGCAGCACGCCACCTCGGCATCCAGACAACCAGCTACACCGACCTGGTCGGCAAAGGCAAAAAAGCGCTGCCGATCAGGGATGTCCCTGTCAACGACCTGTGTCACTATGCCTGCCAGGATGCAGACCTTGCCCTCCGCCTCTCCTCTACCCTCGGCGCTATGCTCGATAAAGATGAAAAACTCCAGTGGCTATGCAGAACTATAGAGTTCCCGCTTGTCGAAGTACTTGCCGCCATGGAGCACAGGGGAATAGCGCTCGATACACAGCACCTTGAAAAAACAGGGGAACACGTAGCCAGAGAACTCGGGAAACTCACCCTGCGCATCGAAGAAGCAGCTGGATGCAGCTTCAATATCGATTCGCCCAAACAGCTTGCCGAGGTGTTATTCGATCGCCTTGGGCTCCCGGCAAAAAAAGCGACCAAAACCGGCTATTCCACAAACGTTCAGGTCCTCGAAGACCTTGTCCCGCTCCATCCGATAGCCGAAGACCTCCTTGAATACAGGAGTCTGCAGAAACTGCGTTCAACCTATATAGAAGCACTGCCGAAAATGCTGAGCCCGCGCACCGGAAGGCTGCATACCTCGTTCAACCAGCACATCACTGCAACCGGCAGGCTGTCGTCATCGAACCCCAACCTGCAGAACATTCCCGTACGTACGGAACTCGGCCGCGAAATAAGGAAAGCCTTCATCCCGGCTGATCAGAACAACAGGATTTTCTCGGCTGACTATTCCCAGATAGAACTGCGTATAGCGGCAGAAATTTCGGGTGATCCCCAGCTTCAGAACGCCTTCCGCAACGGCGAAGATATCCATGCAGCAACCGCCAGAATCATCTTTGCCACAGAAGAAGTAACTTCAGACATGCGCCGCAAGGCAAAAGAGGTGAATTTCGGCGTCCTCTATGGTATCCAGCCTTACGGGCTTGCCCTGAGACTCGGTATCCCCCAGAAGGAAGCCAGAGATATCATCGAGACCTACAAGGCAAAGTACCCGGGCTTGTTTATCGCACTGCAGGAAGCTGTCGACACTGCCGCCACCAAAGGCTATGTCACCACACTGCTTGGCCGGAAGCGTTTCATTTCCGACCTGACAAGCCGCAATGCAAACATACGTAAGGCAGCTGAACGGGCAGCCATGAATACCCCCATACAGGGAACCGCAGCCGACATCATCAAATATGCCATGTGTACCGTTCATACCGCCATCGAGGAACGCTCCATGAAATCGACCATGCTCCTGCAGGTACACGACGAACTGGTATTCGAGACAACAGCTGAAGAAGAGGCAGAGCTTGCCCGGCTTGTCATCGAGAAAATGACGAAGGCTGCAGAAGCATGCGGACTGCGGAGCGTCCCGGTTGAAGTCGACACCGGCTCAGGACGTAACTGGCTTGAAGCCCATTCATAAAGACAGGACTTGACGAAGACGAAACTTTTTTTATATTTCCGGAAAATCGCTGTAATCCCGTTCGGGGCTGTTCTTCTCCCGCCCCCACCCTGAACGGCAGCCACTACCCGCAGCAAAAAAGAAAATGTCACAATATCCATTAACCATTAGGCAACCTGAATTTTCGTATGTACTGGAACCTCGACCTGGCGAGATATATCGCCGATGCGCCATGGCCCGCAACGAAAGATGAGCTTATTGATTATGCAAACCGCACCGGAGCACCCCAACCGGTTCTCGACAACCTTGAAGACTTGCCTGACAGCGATGAGCTCTATGAAAGCCTTGAAGAAATCTGGCCGGACTATCCGACAGACGAGGATTTCTGTTATGGCGATGAAGAATCCCTGAGTTAAACCGCTTGAGGGGAATTCCGAATTTTTCCTTGAAACAACTTGTCACCTTCATAGCGGTAGCCGCATCCTGCATAGGGATCATGCTTGGCATCACCACACAGAATGCAGTGTGCGGCTCCTCTGCAATCTACAGCAACCCCGATACGACTTATGTCCGGAACATAACGGTATCCGGCAACAAAGCACTCTCGGACAACGACATCAAAGCTGTTATCTCTACCAGAGAAAACACCAGCTACTTCGGGTTCTTCAAGCCATGGACTGGCATTCACCGTTTCGCAGAACACCTCTTTTCCGACCGCCAGGGAGCCTACCCCCGGCATGCCACCCTTCTTTCGACTGAAAGCTCGGTAAAAGCCTGGCTCCAGGAATCCCTTGGGGAACAACCCGCGCAGTTCAAACCAGACGATTTCCAGCGAGACATCGCCCTGATAAAAAAGCTCTATACCTACAAAGGATATTTCAATGCCAGCATCGACACGATGCTGGTCACCAGCAGGAAAGATGGGAAAACGGCAATCAACATCACGGTCACTGAAAACCAGCCTGCACGCATCGATACGATACACCACCAAGGCCTGGAAAAGCTCGATGATCGGGAACGAAACGCCTACCTTTCCGGCAGTGCGATACAACTTGGCAGGATATTCACAGTAGACGACCTTATCAGCGAACGGGACCGCACCATAGACTTTTTCAAGGAACATGGCTATGCTCTCATCCAGGAAGACAGTATCCATATCAACATCGATACCATAGGAGTCCAGGCAGGAATACAGGTTATCGTAAACCTGCCTGAACAACTCACCTATGGCCCGCTCAAGGCGATACTCCGCGACCCGCGTTCTCCCGACAGTACTGCATCCCGGAAAACCCGGCATATCGACGGCATAGATATCGTCGATTACACCTCTGAAAACGTTTCAGACAAGCTTATCAGCGCCTATACAGCATACCGTCCCGACCAAACCACGAAACTCTCTCTCCAGCAGGCAACGTTGCAGAATTTCGGTGCCACAAACATGTTCTCCTCGGTATTCATCAGCCGTGATTCCGTCTCCCAGGGGCAACTCCATACCACGCTGCATCTCGAACCGAAACCACGCCACCTCATCAAGCCAACAGTCTATGCCGATAACCGCTACGGGAAGCTCTTCGTGGGGGGGAAACTCATCTATGAAAACAAGAACCTGTTCAGCAGTGCTGAAAACCTCAGAGTCACCACAGGGTTCGGCGTGCAGACCAGTGACAGCAACGACCTCCTGAAGAACCTCGACGAGTCACTCTATACCAGCTACAAACCCTATGAACTTGGAATTTCAGCCGACCTTGTCATTCCCGAGCTCAATCATCCAGGCAATACCTACGGAGCCTTCCTCGAATATAACCGTTCGAGGCTGCCCATCCTGCTCGATAACCAGAAAGGGCTCATGAGGCTCTCTTACAACGCAGGGCTGACAGCAAACTCGAGAGTCAACTTTGACTTTTTTGAACTGGAATGGGTAAAAAAAGATTCGCTTGACGGCTTTCGTACCCTTTTCGAGAAGGACCTGGCAGAAAACATCGATGTCGATCCCGAAAACATGGAAGCTGTAGACAGTGCACTTGACAGCCTCATGCAGACTACGTTGAACCAGACCTTCAGGCTGCAATACTTCCTGTCAAACCGTCCAGACCAGCCTCGACAGGCAACACGTCACTGGAACGTCACACTTGAAGCCGTCGGCACGCTCCCCTGGCTCATAGACCGGTATGTCGACAAAGCCTCCTATGAAGGATTTACCGACAATGACCCCCAGATTTTCGGCACTACCTATTCACATTTCCTCAAGCTCAGTACCAACTACAGCTTTACGAAGCCTGGGGGAGAAAACACAGTAACAGCAGGGCGCCTTTTCATGGGATGGATGGCTCCGTTCGGTAAGGCGGAAGATACCCCGGATGAGCGCAGATTCTACGCTGGCGGCCCCAACAGCATGAGGGGTTGGGTATTCAATACACTTGGCCCCGGCAGGAACTCCAACGACGTGACGGCCAACCTGGGAGCCGATATCAAGCTCGAAGGAAACCTGGAGTACCGCGTAAAATTCTTCCGGGTCTTCAACCAGCCATCAGGTATAGCCGTTTTCACCGATGTTGGCAACATCTGGGATCGCCAGGGCGACTACGGTCTGACGCTTGCATCACTCTACAAGGATATAGGTTGGGATATGGGCATCGGGCTTCGCATAGGTTCGCCGATCGGACCTTTCCGGTTCGACTTCGCATACAAGCTGTACGATCCATCAAAACATCCCGAACCATGGGTGATCCGGGAATGGACTCCCGGTGATTTCACCTTCAATTTCGGTATCGGTGAACCATTTTAACGCAACCATTTTCATTAACTATCGAGCATTACCCCTATGAAGCACAACCAGACCCTTCTGGCTCCCTCCATTCTTTCGGCAGATTTCACCCGGCTTCGCGAGGCTGTCGAAATTGCAGAACATGCAGGTGCCGACTGGCTCCACTGTGATGTCATGGATGGGCGGTTCGTACCCAACATCACCTTCGGTCCCTTTATCGTGAAAGCTGTAGCTGCCTGCACAGACATGACGATAGACACCCACCTCATGATCAGTGATCCTGACCGTTACATCCCTGATTTCATCGAAGCCGGATCGCACCAGGTGACAGTTCACCAGGAAGCCTGTCCGCACCTGCACCGTAGTGTCCAGCTCATCAAGAGTATGGGAGCAAAAGCAGGAGTCTCGATCAACCCGGGCACACCGGTCTCGACACTCGAGTCCATTATGGGTGATCTGGACCTCGTCCTCCTCATGTCGGTCAACCCTGGTTTCGGCGGACAGAAATTCATTCCTGCATCTGTTGGCAAGATCAGACAACTCCATGAAATGCGAAATGCACTCAACCCGGATATGGTGATTGCAGTGGATGGTGGTGTAACAACTGAAAATGCAGAGGAACTTGTTCAGGCAGGAGCTGACGCACTCATTGCAGGCACAGCCTTCTTCAAGGCCGACGATCCTGCCGAAGCAGCCAGGAAAATCAAGCAGGCTTCCAGGTAAGCTTTTGCAGCCCGCCACCCAGCAACCCTTCACCGATAAGTACCGCATCGAAAGCGGCCTCATCCATAGCCCTGACATCGTCAGGCATCTTCAGGCCGCTTTCAGAAACCGTTACAACCTCGTCAGGGATCTCCGGCCGAAGACTCAGGGCGGTATCGAGTGAAACGGAAAAATCCCGGAGGTCCCGGTTATTCACCCCGACGATAGTCGCACCGGCAGCAAGGGCGACCTCGAGTTCACGGGCATCATGCACCTCTACCAGCACATCGAGTGACAGCTCACCGGCAAGCTGCAGATACTCCCGGAGCTGGCCCTGTCCCAGTGCAGCCACGATAAGCAGAATAGCGTCAGCTCCGATCAGGCGGGCTTCATAGACCTGACTTTCATCGATAATAAAATCCTTTCGCAGCACAGGAAGGCTGAATTCCCTGCTGACAGCGGTAAGATACTCGTTCGATCCCTGGAAAAACGCCCTGTCAGTCAGCACTGAAAATGCAGATGCGCCATGTTCGCTGTAGTTCCGGGCTATCTCGAGAGGTTGGAAATCCTCAACCATGACTCCCCTGGAAGGTGAAGCCTTCTTGACTTCGGCAATAAGGCGTACAGGGGTTCCGGATGCCCTCCTGAGAGCCGATGCAAAACCTCTCGTCGGGCTGAGATCACGGTAGTTGGCCTGGTAGAGCCGAGCCGGGTCGAGCCGCTGTAAATCAGCGACCTCTCCGGCTTTGTGTTCAAGTATCCTGGTAAGGTAGGTAACGCCCATCACTCCCCGTCAGCCTCTGCAAGAGTACGAAGTTCTTCCTCGCAGTTGACAATCTGTCGTATATTTTCAAGGAACCAGGGATCTATGCTGGTAGCCTGGTGAATCTCTTCAACCGTAGCTCCAGCCTGGAAAGCATAGCGAAGATAGAACATCCTGTCTGCCTTAGGCACACTGATCTTCTCGAGCAGGTCATCCTTGGCGAACTTCTTCTGCTGCTGCGTCATGCCTATGACGTTGATGATATCCTTACCATCACAGCCAAGACCCGCACGTCCGATTTCAAGTGCCCTCAGCGACTTCTGGAGCGCTTCACGGAAGTTTCGACCAAACGCCATGACCTCACCTACAGACTTCATCTGTACACCAAGCCGAGCATCCACATTCTTGAACTTTTCGAAATCCCAACGAGGCACTTTCACCACGCAGTAGTCAATAACTGGTTCGAAGCTTGCCGGTGTACACTTGGTGATATCGTTTTCGATTTCGTCGAGAGTATACCCTACAGCTAGTTTTGCTGCCACCTTGGCAATAGGAAAGCCGGTCGCCTTAGAAGCAAGCGCCGAGCTCCTCGACACCCTCGGGTTCATCTCGATCACCACAATCCTGCCATTTTCGGGATTGATGGCGAACTGGATATTGCTTCCACCGGTCTCGACCCCTATCTCACGGATGATGCGGACAGAAGCATCCCTGAGTTCCTGGTACTGGCGATCCGTAAGAGTCTGTGCAGGAGCTACGGTAATGCTGTCCCCTGTATGGACGCCCATGGGGTCGACGTTCTCTATCGAACAGACGATAATAACGTTGTCGGCAAGGTCACGGATCACCTCGAGCTCGAACTCCTTCCATCCGATCAGGCACTCTTCGACAAGAACCTCACCAATCGGACTTTCAGCGATGCCCCGGCGGACGGCATCATAATAATCAGACTTGGTTTCGGCAAAACCACCTCCTGTACCGCCCAATGTAAACGATGGACGGATGACGATCGGAAGCCCGATCTCCTCGAGCGCTTCCTTGGCCTCTTTCTCGTTACGGACGAAAAACCCCTTGGCCATCTCGAGGCCGAGCTTCTTCATCGCATCACTGAAAAACTCACGGTTTTCAGCCTTCCGTATAGCCCGGAGCTTCGCACCGATCAGTTCCACGCCATACCGCTCAAGAATGCCCTGTTCGGCGAGACTGACCGCTGTATTCAGCGCGGTCTGCCCCCCCATTGTCGGCAACAGGGCATCGGGCCGCTCTTTTTCTATGATCTTCTGGACGTACTCCGGAGTTATAGGTTCGATATAGGTGCTGTCGGCAAACTCTATATCGGTCATGATGGTTGCCGGGTTGCTGTTGACGAGGATAACCCTGTACCCGTCCTCTTTAAGGGCTTTGCAGGCCTGGGTTCCCGAATAGTCGAACTCGCATGCCTGGCCGATAACGATCGGACCGGCACCAATAACCAGAATGGACTTGATATCTTCGCGCTTTGGCACTGTATTGCAGCTTTAAATCTTAGTGAACAAGAAACGTTGACAATGTACGAATATTTACCCTTTTTTCTTCCGGGCAGCGCCAAATATTATCTCAGGCACCTTATCCTTTCCCGGCCTCCTCAACCCTGATAGGCTCCTGGTGGAAACCACCGACATCACGCCGTAACCAGGAGGTCACACCCGCCGGAGTCCTGTGCTCGAGCGCTATGATGAGCATGGAATGACCCGGACGGGCGAAATTGATGTCGTTGTTCGACGGAACCGCAGCCGAATCGATATGCGAATGGTACGACCCAACGATCTCGAGGCCCATGGAACGCGCCTCACGCTCGACATCCACATACTCCGAATAGGAAATCTCGAAACCGTGCTCCCTGCCACTGTAGAGGACATTGGTGCAGGGTGCGATCTCGCACACGACAGTCTCCGTTTCCCCCTTGCGGTTTGCACGACGATAACCAGCCATCAAGCCGCAGCACTCATAGGGATGCTCCCCGATGGCATGCTCCTGTATGATTTCAAACTGACGACGGTGTATCTGCATGCTTACAACGCTTTGAATCCTATATCCCGACGATAGTATGCCCCATCGAACTCCACGCCTTCCACTGCCGCATAGGCTTTGTCGATGCATGCTCGAAGCGAATCACCAACTGCCGTAACAGAGAGCACCCTGCCACCGGAAGTCTCCAGGACCCCGTTCTGCAGTGCCGTACCTGCATGGAACAGCATCACGTCATCCGGTACAGACCCTGTAATCGAAATCTCACGGCCTGTCTCGTACTTATCTGGGTACCCCTCCGAGGCAAGCACAACGGTTGCAGCAGAGCGGTCGAGCATCCCGAAGGGGACCTCTGCAAGGCCGCCCCGTAAGCTAGCAAGCAAGGCATCGACCAGGTCATCCTTGCAGAGCGGAAGCACAACCTGTGCCTCAGGATCACCAAGCCGGACATTGAACTCGACGACCGACGGTGCACCGTTATCGATCATCAGGCCGATATAAAGAAATCCGGTATATGGAGTCCCCTCTTTTTTCATCCCCTCCAGCACCGGCCTGACGATCCGCTCTTCGACTTTCTCGAGCACAGCAGGCGTCACGACCGGAGCTGGGGCATAAGCCCCCATACCACCGGTATTCTTGCCGGTATCCCCTTCACCGATCCGCTTGTGGTCCTGGGAAGGAAGGAAAAACCTGTAGTCCGTACCATCAGTCAGCACAAAAACACTTGCCTCCTCACCCTTGAGAAACGACTCTATGACAACCTCGCTTGCAGCATCGCCGAAAACACGATCATCGAACATCGATCTCACCGCCTGCTCGGCCTCCGGAAGGTCACTGGCAACGACAACCCCTTTTCCTGCGCACAGTCCACTGGCCTTCAGCACCTGAGGAAACTCGTCATCCCCGAGGGATGCAAGGTAGCTGCCGGCATCGGCAGCATCTGTAAATACGTGGTAGGATGCAGTGGGGATGCTATGGCGCTGCATGAAATCCTTGGCGAACACCTTGCTTGTTTCAAGCCGGGCAGCATCCCTTACCGGCCCGATAACCTCCTGGCACGCTTCACGAAACCTGTCGACGATCCCCAGTTCGAGAGGCTGCTCGGGACCGACTATAGTGAGATCGACTCCCTCCTGCACACTGAACTCGAGGAGGCCATCGATATCGGTGACCTTGAGCGGGAGATTCCGGACCTTACCTCCCATCAGCGCCGTCCCCCCGTTGCCGGGAGCCACGAACACCTGCGTTACATCACTGTTTTTTGCAGCCGCCCATGCCAGTGCATGTTCACGGGCTCCGCTTCCAATCACAAGAACCTTCATAGGGTAGAGAAGAAAATGAACGGTAAGAGGCCCTCCCGATTATCCGAAAGGATGCGTAAATTAACCGCACGGAACGGCCTGTAAAAACTCCTAAAGAGTATAGTCAGCCCGAAAGGTAAAAAAAAATAAAAAACGACAATGCCACATGCAGTTACTGCCCGCACTGGCACGCCACCTCCTGCCTCCGCTCCTGAAGCTCCTCTACCGAAGCCTGAGGATCACCATCACCGGACCCGGATCTGACGGATCCGGCAGAAGCGGAGGACTGATCGTGGCTTTCTGGCACGGCAAGATGGTTGCCGGCTGGATGCTCGTCCGGCATCTTTTCCCCGAAAAGAAAAACTTTGCCGTCGTCAGCATGTCGGAAGACGGGCAGATTCTTGCTGCAGCACTTGAAAAACTGGAGTTCGGACTCATCCGGGGCTCAAGCTCCAGGGGCGGAAGTACCGTACGCAGGATGATGGAAGAACACCTCACCAATGGCAGCGTGGTAGCTGTCACTCCAGATGGACCCCGAGGGCCACTCCACTCATTCAAATACGGCACGCTCAGCCTGGCATCGGAAGCAGGCATACCGATCCTGTTCATCGAAATCACCTACAACAAGGCCCGTATGCTCAGAAGCTGGGACCGTTTTGAAATCCCCATGCCGTTCAGCAGGGCAGAGATCACCCTGCACGAAATTCAGCTGCCTCGATTCGGCAGTCGCGAGGAACTCGAAATCTACGAACGACACCTGAAAGCGAGATTCAGCCATGATTGATACCCTGCGGCAACTGCTCGCTCCTCTTGCCCCACTCTATGGAGCTGTAGCGGAAATCAGGAATCTTCTTTTCGACAAAGGCATCCTCACATCGACCAAAGCCGCGATTCCAGTCGTTTCCATCGGCAATATAACTGCAGGAGGCAGCGGCAAAACTCCACTGGTCGACCTTGTAGTAAAGCAGTACCTCTCGATGGGAATCACGCCGGCAGTGATAGCGCGCGGTTACAAACGTTCGACATCAGGCGTCCAGCTGGTCTCTGACGGGAGAGCTATCCTGCTCCAGGGGCGTGAAGCCGGTGATGAAACCTGGATGCTTGCCCGTATGAACCCGGAAGCTATTGTCGTAGTCGCTGAAAAAAGGGTTGCTGGTGCAAGCTTCATCATGCAGCACTTTACAGCTTCCCCCCCGAAAGTCATTGTCCTCGATGACGCCTTCCAGCACCGCCAGATACAGCGGGATCTCGACATCCTGGTCGTCAATGCCGCAGCCCCGTTTCTCGATGAGCTGATGCTCCCGACAGGAAACCTGCGAGAACCACTGCACAACGTTACCCGTGCCGACCTTGCAGTTGTCACGAAAATCTCTCCCCGGCACGACGGCTCCCGTCATATCCGGTACCTGGAACAGCTCGGCATACCGGTCGTCAGCACCCGTCTGAAACCGGGGTATCCGGTCCGCATAGAGCCAGACGGTTCTCCAGGCAGGAACGACCGCAGCCTTACAGGAAAGGTATACGCCCTTGCAGGAATAGGCCAGCCGGAAAACTTCCTTGAAACACTCCGTGAAACCGGAATGGAACCCATCGGTTCGGTATTTACAGGTGACCATGAACCCTTTGGTGCCAGTGAGCTCTCTACGCTTACCCTGAAGGCGAAAAAAGAGGGTGCAGCCATCATCATGACCGAGAAAGACTACAGCCGGATGCATGACGACCTGCCATTCCGAGACATGGCAGCAGGATGCCGGTGTTACTACCTGCCGGTCACCATGGACATCACCAGTGGCGCAGACCTGCTCCAGCGAAGCCTGGAGCAGGTTCTCAGGCAATGAACAGCCCAGGCCTACTCCTTGATGATGCGGGAAATCTGCTTGAATCGCTCCCCCTCTGCAACACGCAGCAGCTCGAAAATCGCCATCTCGGTGGTCTTGAGCCAGGAACCGGCATTTTCTATACAATGTATCCCCATATCACGGTTTTCAACAGCCCTTGAAGATACAGCATCGGTCACCAGGTGTACATTGTAGCCGTACTCGATAAGCTCGACCGACGTCTGGTAGACACATATGTGCGTCTCGATGCCTGTAACCAGGATATCGTTACGGTTCAGCTGTCTCAGGTAGCTCATGAAATCTTCTGAACCGCAGCAGCTGAACGCTGTTTTTTCAAAGGGAGCCTCACCTTCGAGCAGCTTCCGCAGGGGCTCGACAGTCCGACCGAGACCTTCGGGATACTGCTCGGTAGAGATAACGGGAACTTCCAGGACCCTGCATGCCCTTACAAGCTTTGAAATGTTACGTTCCACCTCAGCGGACTCGTGCACAAGGCCTGCAAGCTTGCCCTGCACATCGATGACTAGTAAAACCGATTCCTCTGGACGCATCATGAGAGTAGTTGCTGAAAAAATTGTATCTCCAGGAAACAAACCTGATATATGCAGGCATAAACGCCTGCAGGCTTCAGAAATGCTACGAAAATGTATTTTTCAAGATAAAAATTTCGACCCCACATGAACAAACGAAAATCCCCTGCAACCTCCGGAAATCCAGGCTTCGGTAAAAAAGGGGAACACCTCGTCGCCCTGCAGTTCCTGCTTATCATCGCATTTATTGCCGCCCCATCATGGAACCCCTCGGTAACCCCGGAACTCCTCCAGGAACTCTTCCTGCTAAGAGTCGCAGTCATGGCGTCAGCCGGGGTTGCAGCACTCGTACTGGGCGGATATGGTTCACATGCACTGAGTGACGTGGTCACACCGCTCCCCTACCCGGTCGACCATAGCCGGCTGGTGCAGGACGGCATCTACGGCTATGTCCGTCACCCGCTCTACGGAAGCCAGCTTGTCGCCGGTCTGGGATGGGTTGTATTCACCCTGAGCCTCACGCATCTCTGCATCCTTCTCCTGGCCTTCACCTTTTTCAATCATAAAGCCTCGAAGGAAGAAGCCTGGCTCATCGAGCGCCATCCCGATTACGTCGCCTATAGAAAAAAAACCAAAAAGTTGATCCCCTGGTTGTATTGAACGACCCAAACCGTTTATTTGCTACCATAGCCTGACAAACTCAAAAACCACAGCCATGACTATGAAACGAATCGGCGTCCTCCTCTCGGGATGCGGCGTTATGGACGGCTCCGAAATCAATGAGGCGGTACTTACCCTGCTCGCCATCGACCTTGCCGGTGCCGAAGCGGTCTGCCTGGCACCGGACATTCCACAACACCATATCATAAACCATATCACAGGCAGAGAGATGGAGGAAAAACGCAATGTGCTGGTTGAATCTGCCAGGATAGCAAGAGGCGAAATCCACGATCTTGCAACCATTGACACCCTTGACCTTGACGCACTGATTCTTCCTGGCGGGTACGGTGCGGCAAAAAACCTCTCCGATTATGCATACAAAGGCAGCGAAATGGAAGTCCTACCTGCCGTCGCCGATGCCATAAGAAATTTTTACACTGCAGGAAAACCGCTGGGTTTCATCTGCATATCACCAGTTATCGCGGCCAGAGTGCTGGGCAGCGAGCAGGTTGAAGTAACCATTGGTAACGACACGACAAACGCCGAAGCAATTGAAAAATTCGGAGCGACGCATGTCAACTGCAAGGTCTCGAATATCCATACAAGCAAGGAAGGAAAAGTGCTCAGCACTCCTGCATACATGCTGGGCCCCACTATCGGTGAAGTCGCCAAAGGCATAGAAAAACTGGTTAACGCCGTCGTAGCCCTTGCCTGACATCCTCCCCTCCGGGGAAAGTACCGCCACGCAGTATCGCGAGCGTCACTCCCCCTACAGCGATCTGAGCAGGAGAATGACAAGTCCCACGACGACAGACACCAGCAGACCTGCACCGATATTGAGAAGGGCTCCGAACAGAATGACCTGGAGGGGAAGATCGATAATGAAATAGGTAAAGTAGGGTACAAGCAGGAACGCTGCTGAGGTGGCAAGGGTAAAAAAGAAACTGGAGGCAATGCTACCGCCCAGCGACACAAATACCCGCTCCCTTTTCCCGGCAAGAACATCCTGCTGCCGCAATGACTGGCGGCGTCCCTCTGGATCCAGCAAACGTTTCAACGACCTGGCCACAAGAGCGAACAACACGAGAAATGCCGCATAGGGCAGGTAGACCTTGTATATCTCCTCCCATGCAGGATTGAAAAAACCCTTCTTATTGATGAAAACTGCCGCATTGAGCGCAATGATGGAGGTTCCGAAAAACACGGTCCCCCATAAAAGTGTAATGGTCAGCCAAAGCCATAATTGAGGCATTGCCGGCGGTTTCCCAGCCTGACGTAACATATTGCAGAGATTGTTATTAGTTGCCTTGCCAGTCCCTATATTTTCTTAATATAGGGAGCTTAAACCACCCTCACAGCATAAAAAAATTTTTAAATTTAACTTTTGGTGGATTACCTTCTACCTGTCATCGCTGAGGAGAAGCGAAGTTTTGCTAATTGTTAACAGATGAGGCTATACGTATGTGTGGAGTCTTCGGCGTCTACAATTCTAGAACTCCTGCAGAAGACACCTTTTACGGGTTGTATTCCCTGCAGCACAGAGGACAGGAAGCTGCCGGCATAGTTGTCGCCGAGCATGATGCGGAAAAAGGGGGAACCATTTTCCGGCAACACAAGGGCATGGGACTGGTTTCAGAGGTCTTCAAGGATGAAAAGATATTTGAAAAGCTTCATGGCCATGCGGCCATAGGCCATAACCGGTATTCAACGACCGGTGCATCAAAATCAGAAAACAACATCCAGCCATTCTCCCTCAACTACCGCTCAGGAAACCTCGCAATAGCCCACAACGGCAATCTCACCAACTCACAGGTCCTTCGCCAGGAACTCACTGAACGAGGGGTGATCTTCCACGCATCATCAGATACGGAAATCATTCCACACCTGGCCGCTCTCAGTCCAGAACAGGACCCGGTACGCCAGATTTACCATGCACTGCGCCAGATCCAGGGAGCGTTCTGCCTGGTCATCCTGGCCAACGACCAGCTGATCGCAGCAAGAGATCCCTATGGCATACGTCCCTTGGCGCTTGGAAAGAAAACCGACCCTAAAACCGGGGAAACAGCCTACTACGTAGCCAGCGAAACCTGCGCGTTCGATATACTCTCCGTTGAATACGAAAGGGATATCGAGCCTGGCGAGATCCTCCTCATCGACCAGATCACCACCAAAACAGGAAAACCGACCTCACTCTACCTGCCGCCTTCCAAGCGCAAGGCACGCTGTATTTTCGAGTACGTCTATTTCGCCCGCCCCGACAGCACCATCTTCAAACATTCGGTAGACAAGATCCGCAGGAACCTCGGCAAGAACCTAGCCCGGGAATCAACGGTGTCGACAACCAACGAAGACAACCACCTGATCGTAGCAAGCGTCCCCGACTCGTCGAACACAGCGGCACTGGGATTCGTCAGGGAAAGCAACAAGCTTAACCGCCCGGCACGGTTCGAACACGGCCTTATACGCAACCACTACGTTGGCAGGACGTTCATACAGCCAGGCAAGGCAAACAGGGAAATAAAGGTCCGTTCAAAATACAATATCATTCGCGGCGTACTGCAGAACCGCCAGATCATACTCATTGACGACTCCATAGTTCGCGGGACAACTGCCCGCATGCTGATCAAGCTCATACGTGAAGCCCAGCCAAAGGAAATCCACCTGCATATCAGTTCGCCACCAATTACACATCCATGCTATTACGGCATGGACTTCCCTACCAAAGGCCAGCTCCTGACCAACCTGTTCAACAAGGGTAAAGGGGCGGATGAAGAGGTTGAATCGATTCGCAACTATATCGGGGTGGAATCACTTAAATACCTCTCCCTGCAGGGACTGCTCAACAGTGTACCAAAATTCGAAAACGAAACCTGCAGTTACTGTACAGCCTGTTTCACTGGAGATTACCCCATACAGAGAGCTGATGCCGACGAGGCGGAATGTGAAGAGAAGGAGTGAGCCTCCCCGCAGGCTTACTTTTTCCTGTTATCCTTGAATTCGATCCTGACAGAGGTATGAGGCACTGCTTCAAGCCTCTTCTTAGGAATCGGCTTGCCTGACTTGACGCACATACCATACGTCTTGTTACGAATCCTTTCCAGTGCCTGGTCAATATAGCCCAGGTATTTTTCATCTCTGGCGATAAACATGAAACGCTGCTCCCGATCCATGGTTTCCGTGCCATGGTCCGCCATATGCATCGAGTAGTTCGAGTTGATTGAGTCCTCCACACTCTCCTCCGAGAGCGATGAACGAAGGATATCCAGGTCCAGCAGTACCTCCTCACGTCGTTTCAGGAGAATCTGCTTGAAATGCTCGAGTTCATCATCCGACAGATAGGTATGCAGCACCTTGACCGGTGCCATCGGAGAATCGCTTTCCTTGTTCAGAGGCGTACTGCTTTTCTTAGGCATAAGATATCCGGATTACTGGTTAGAACGCTACAACGTTAAAAAAAACACGGTAATAATAACATTAGGAGCTGGATTTTTCAAGCTTGATCCGACATAATTCACTGTTCACCTGCTCTTCCCGGCATGAAGAGAGATCGGTTTCTAGCACAAAGTCAAGACCAACTGCAAGGGTTTCCTCCATGATATACGTCCGATTCCCCTCTACGGCCCTCCTGAACTTACCAGAGCCAGTGAGCTCCAGCGTAATCCTGTCGGTAATTTCAAGACCGGCCTCTTTACGAAGCGACTGTATACGGCTGACAAGCTCCCGGGACAGCCCAAGGTCCTCGAGCTCCCCTGTCATCTCAGTATCGAGAGCGACCATGACCCGCCTTGGCTCATCAGAAGCCACAAGCCATCCCTCGATATCCTCCCTGAGGATATCGACATCCTCTGCCACAACCGTGAACTCTCTTCCCTCGAAGGTTATCCCGATCAAACCTTTCGACTCGAGCTCGGCTATCTGACGATGCGTCAGGGCACGGACAAGGTTGGCAACAGTCTTCGCATCCTTGCCGAACCTGGGACCGATCGACTTGAAATTCGGCTTTGCCTTCTTGCTGACAACCGCCCCTTCATCCTCGATATACTCGACGTGAAGGACATTGACCTCATCGATGATAATATCCTTTACGAGCTCATACTCGGCACGGTCCTTTGCGTCATCTACTGCCAGCATAATCCGTTTGAGTGGCTGGCGCACCTTTATAGAGGCCCTCTCACGCATGGTACGTACCAGTGATGCAACCACCTGGGCGCGTTTCATCCGCACCTCTAGAGCAAGATCCACAACCTCTTCGTCGACAGCAGGAAAATCAGCCAGGTGTACCGATGCATGGCCATCCCTACCACTGACACTGTCGAGGCTGGTATAGATCCAGTCAGCAATGAACGGCGTAAACGGGGCAAGAAGCCGGGCAACTGTTTCGAGACACTGGTAGAGCGTCTGGTAGGCAGCATTTTTGTCAGCGTTCATCTCGCCTTTCCAGAACCGCTTGCGCGACCTCCTGATATACCAGTTGGAAAGATCATCTACAGTAAAATCATTGATCAGGCGAAGCGCGCCGGTCATATCGTACCGATCCATTCGCTCTCCAACCTCCCTCTTCAGGGAATTGAGCACCGACATGATCCAACGGTCAAGTCCCGAACGCTGGACAACCGGCACCTCCGCCCCCTGGAAACGGAACCCGTCCACATTGGCATACATGACAAAAAAGTTGTAGCTGTTGACGAATGCCCTGAAAAACCGTCGCTGTTCCTCCTCGATCTCCTCGGTATTGAACGATTTGGGGCGCCACGGGGGACTGGTGATGATCAGGTACCACCTGAGCGCATCGGCACCGTACCGGTCAATGGTTGCAAAAGGATCCACGACATTCCCCTTCGACTTCGACATCTTCATGCCTTCCTTGTCGAGGATGTGGCCATTGACTACAAGGTTGCGATACGCCGGCTTATCGAACAGGAGGGCTCCTATCGCATGCAGTGTATAGAACCAGCCACGCGTCTGGTCGACCCCTTCGGCGATAAAATCAGCCGGAAACATCCTATCGAACAGCTCCCTGTTTTCAAACGGGTAGTGCAACTGAGCAAACGGCATCGAGCCGCTGTCGAACCAGACGTCTATCAGTTCCGGTGTACGGCGGAACACCCTGCCGTCCTTTCTGAAATAGATCCTGTCCACGAAAGGCTTGTGCAGATCGAGTTCAACAAAACCCTTGTCTAGCGCATCACCAAGTGTATACTCCTGACCGTCAACCTCTATAAGGCCCTCTCGAAGCTCCGCAACGGAACCAACAGCAAACACATTGCCCGACTCTGGAGTATCACCAATTGAAAACTCTTCGGAAACCCAGAGTGGCAGGGGCGTTCCCCAGAAACGCTCCCGGGAAAGCGCCCAATCCTTGTTCTCCTCCAGCCAGTTACCAAAACGGCCAGCGCCAATCTCAGGAGGGCACCAGTTGATTTCCTTGTTGAGCTCCACCATGCGCCGGGCAATGCTGGTCGTACGAATATACCACGACTCACGGGCATAGTAGATCACCGGAACGTCATAGCGCCATGAAAACGGATAGGTATGGGTAATCGTCTCTTTCCGGTACAGCTTACCCTCATCCTTGAGTTTACGGATAATCACAGGGTCCGCATCCTTGAAGAACATACCTGACAGTTCCGGCACTTCATCAGTAAAACAACCGTTACGCGCAACAGGCTGGAGCATCGGAAGATCGCACTCCTTTGCAACCTCGTAATCGTCCGCGCCGAATGCTGGTGCGATATGGACAATCCCCGTACCATCACCGGTGGTAACGAAGCTTCCCCCGGTCACATACCAGCATCGCTTCGAGGGCTTGAGCCAACTGAACAGCGGCTCATACTCCAGGCCGACGAGTTCACTCCCCTTCATCCTTTCGAGAATCTCCGGTGCACTCTCCTCCTTCGAACGCTGCAGTACCTGCAGGCGAGCTTCAGCAAGGATATAGGCAACGCCCTCGGCATCACGAACCTTTACATAATCGACATCGGGCCCTACAGCCAATGCAACATTCGACACAAGCGTCCAGGGAGTTGTTGTCCAGACAAGGAAAAACTCTTCCCGGTCCCGAAGCCTGAACTTCACGTAGACACTGGGATCCTTGACCTCTTTGTAGCCAAGTGCCAGCTCATGGGAACTCAACACCGTCTCCGACTTGGGATCCTGGGGCACGATCTTGTAATCCTTATAGATCAGTCCCTTGTCGAAAATAGTTTTAAGGGCCCACCAGACAGATTCAATATAGTCATTGGTACAGGTTATGTAGGGATGATCCATATCAACCCAGTAACCCATCTCTTCGGTAAGCTTGCCCCATCCTTCGCGGTTATCATCGATATGGTGGAACACCAGCGATTTGGCCTCAGCGTTGAACTCCCCTTCTCCATACGCCTCTACCTGCGCCTTGTTCTTCAGGCCAAGTTTTTTTTCGACAGCTATCTCGACAGGAAGCCCATGGGTATCCCAGCCCGCCTTCCGGGGCACACTGTAGCCCCGCATGGTCTTGTAACGGCAAACCGTATCCTTGATCGTCCTGCTGAACACATGGTGCACCCCGGGCTTCCCGTTGACCGTAGGAGGCCCTTCGTAAAAAGAAAAAACCTTACCCTTAGGCTTCTGAAGGCTTTGTTGGAATATATCGTGCTCTTTCCATGATTTCAGTACTTCGGCTTCGACCTCTCGATAAGGTGCTCCTGCAGGATATTCGGGAAATTGTTCAGGCATTGTAGCTAACCAACGGTTTAAACGATAAAACATTGAATATAGCAGAACGGGCTGCAATATACAATTGGACATAAAACCAGAAGGGCAGGCTTCCGGCATATGGAAACCTGCCCCCTGTACCCTCCCTTCTTTACCAAGGGGGTTATACCGACACCTGTCAGTTACCAGATTTGTTGCCATCCAGCGATTTGGAAACACCTTCCAGAATCTGCTGTGCAACATCGTTAACTGATTCAAGAGCCTGAACCACAATCTTGCTCAACGGCGAAATCGTGTTATCGATCAGGGTGCCGACACCAACCAGTATAGTGGAAAAATCACCCTTGACGCCGTCACCGGCAGGCGGAGTATTCTGGGCCGGAGCCTGGGACTTGATTTCTTCAGCCATGTGACTTCTAACGTTTTAATTGAACATCCGAATAAAATCCATTGTAAAAGGTAACATATTTATCAAAGCTATCAAAAGGACCTTACCCCTGGGCGGCAATTCTTGATTTACCCGAGATTATCCTACATTGCAATTCACGACAGGTGCATATACCCTTAACCAGAACCATAACGGGATGGGAAAAAACACAGCCACTATTCTCTTTATAGGCGATATCGTAGGAAAACCCGGTCTGCAGATTGTCTCCCACATGCTCAAAGGCTTCAAGAGCAAGTACTCGCTTGACTTTGTCATCTGCAACGGAGAAAACGCCCATAACGGTAAAGGAATGAGCAATGAAGCGCTCCATCAGCTCCAGGAGGCCGGCGTAGACGTCATCACCGGAGGAAACCACACCTGGAACAATTTCAATTTTTTCGATACCCTCAAGACCCATCCGGCTGTTCTCAGGCCGCAGAACTACCCGAAAGGAGCCTATGGGAAAGGTTATGGCATCTACCAGTTGCCCAACGGCCTCGGCGATATTGCCGTCATCAACCTCCAGGGAAGAACCTTCATGAATCCCATCGACTGCCCTTTCAGGACAGCCGACTGGGTGCTTAAGCAACTGAGCGACAAGGTTCGCTTTATTTTCGTAGACATGCACGCCGAAGCCACAGCAGAGAAGATCGCGCTGGGATGGTACCTCGATGGTAAAGTATCCGCCCTGATAGGCACCCATACGCATGTACAGACAGCCGACGAACAGATCCTGCCCGGTGGCACAGCATACTGTTCCGATGCCGGCATGACAGGCCCCCACAAGTCAGTTATCGGCATGCAGATAAAATCTGCAACCGACCGTTTCCTTTACCAGACCCCCCATAAATACGAATGTGCCGAAGAAGACGTACATCTTTCGGCCATACTCATACAACTCGATCCCGCAACAGGCAAGGCCACCGGCATCGAACGTATCATCTACCCCGCATTCAACAGAGGGGTTATAGTGTGACGTGTGACGTGTAAAACAGGAAAAGCCTCCCATCGGGAGGCTTTTCCTGTTATAACAACCAGCTGGTTTACTTAAGGCCGTCGATAATGGCATTGAGAGTTGCGCTCGGACGCATGGCTGCAAAAGCCTTTGCGTCATCAGGCATAAAGTAACCGCCCAGATCGACTGGACTGCCCTGTGCCGCATTGAGCTCACCGACAATCTTCTCTTCGTTAGCGGTTAGCTGCTCAGCAACCGGAGCAAAACGAGCTTTGAGTTCCTGATCCTTGTCCTGTGCAGCAAGAGCCTGTGCCCAGTACATGGCAAAGTAGAAGTGACTGCCACGGTTGTCAAGTTCGTTAACCTTGCGAGACGGTGATTTGCCGTTTTCGAGATACTGCGACACAGCCTGGTCGACAGTCTCAGCAAGCACCTGGACCTTCTCGTTGCTGAACGCTGCTGCAAGATGCTCGAACGACACCCCAAGGGCAAGCATTTCACCGAGGGAATCCCAGCGAAGGTGTCCCTCCTTGACGAACTGCTGCACGTGTTTCGGTGCAGAACCGCCTGCACCAGTCTCGAAGAGGCCACCGCCGTTCATGAGCGGAACGATGGACAGCATCTTGGCGCTGGTTCCAAGCTCGAGAATCGGGAACAGGTCAGTGAGGTAGTCACGAAGAACGTTACCAGTCACCGAAATGGTGTCCTCACCCTTACGGATACGCTCGAGCGAGAAGCGCATGGCCTCCACAGGTGACATGATGCGGATATCGAGACCGTCGGTATCGTGATCTTTGAGGTATTCGGTCACCTTCTCGATCAGGCGGGCATGGTGCTGGCGATTGCTGTCGAGCCAAAAGACTGCTGGAGTACCGGTAGCACGCGACCTGCTGACAGCAAGTTTTACCCAGTCACGGATTGGAGCATCCTTGACCTGGCACATCCTGTAGATATCACCACTCTCTACCGGCTGCTCGAGCATCGACTCGCCAGCAGCGTTGACAACGCGGATGACACCTTCACCCTGGGCCATAAAGGTTTTATCGTGCGAACCGTACTCCTCGGCCTTCTGTGCCATGAGACCTACGTTCGATACGCTGCCCATGGTTGCCGGGTTGTAGGCACCGTTTTTCTGGCAATCCTCGATCATCTCCTGGTACATGGTTGCATAGCAGCGATCAGGAACCATGGCTATGGTTTCGTGAAGCTCGCCATCAGGGCCCCACATCTTACCGCCGTCACGGATAACGACCGGCATCGAGGCATCGATGATGATATCGTTAGGGACATGGAGATTGGTGATACCCTTGTCGGAATCAACCATGGCAAGTTCAGGCATGGTCTTGTAGACAGCCTGGATATCAGCTTCCACCTCGGCTTTTTTCTCAGCAGGCAGCTGCTGAATCTTGGCATAGACATCGCCAAGACCGTTGGTTGCCGTAACACCCAGTTCCCTGAACAGTTCACCATGTTTCTGGAAAACATCTTTATAGAACACTTCAACGGCATGGCCGAACATGACAGGATCCGACACCTTCATCATGGTTGCCTTGAGGTGAAGCGAAAGCAGCATGTTTTCGTTTTTAGCCTCTTCGATCTCAGTCTGGTAGAACTCACGAAGCTTGCGCACGTTCATGACAGACGAATCGATTACCTCACCATCCTGCAGCTTCAGGTTCTCCTTGAGTACGCTCACGGAACCATCCTTGGCAACATACTCGATACGAACAGTGTCGGCTGCAGGCATGATTGCCGATTTCTCGCTTTCATAGAAATCGCCGCCATCCATATGGGCAACCTTTGTTTTCGAACCTTCTTCCCAAGCCCTCAGGCGGTGCGGATTATTCTGCGCATACTGCTTGACAGAAGCAGCGGCGCGCCTGTCGGAGTTACCTTCACGGAGCACAGGGTTCACAGCACTGCCAAGTACCTTTGCGTACCGTGCCTTGATCGCTTTTTCCTCTTCGGTTTTAGGCTCTTCAGGATAGTTAGGAATATCGTACCCTTTTGCCTGGAGCTCCTTAATGGCAGCCTGAAGCTGTGGAATCGAAGCACTGATATTCGGTAGTTTGATAATATTTGCCTCTTTTGACTTGGCCAGGTCGCCAAGTTCAGCAAGGTAATCAGGAATCTTCTGTTCAGGAGTCAACTTGTCCGGAAAGGTAGCTACAATCCTGCCTGCAAGCGAAATATCGCGCGTCTCGACTTCAACACCGGTACCTGCAGCGAATGCCTGTATGATCGGCAGAAGGGAGTAGGTGGCAAGAGCCGGAGCCTCGTCGATTTTCGTGTAGATAATCTTAGCCATATGTCTGTATCCTCAGTTGAATTAAAAAAAATCCCCTACAACCGCTTTGACGAAGCGGCCGCAAAAGAGGTGATGTACTACATAAGATTAAAGCCGGGTTTACCTGGCAGCGCGCCTGCCGCCAGCACAATGAAAAGTCAGGAACAGCAACCCGGGCTGCTGTTCCTGTATGAACGTCTTGCTGCGGTAATGATTAGTCGTTGAGGCCGACGCGCCCTGCGAGGTCGTCGTCGTGAAGTACCTCATGGGCAAGTCTTATCATGGGAATGGTAGCCCCCATAGAGCTGTAACCGCCGTCATGAAAAAGGTTCTGCATAGTAACCTTTCGTGTCAGGTCACTGAGAAGCGTCACTGCATATTCAGCACACTCTTCAGCCGATGCGTTACCGAGCGGCGACATGAGATCGCTGTACTCGTGCATCTGCTCAAACCCGGGAATACCTCCGCCGGCCTTGGTGTAGGTCGGGCTCTGGGAAATGGTATTGATACGTATCTGGCGCTTGGCAAGCCGGGGACCGTAACTGCGGACGATCGACTCCAGGAGCGACTTGGCATCTCCCATATCGGAGTATGTCCAGTAATTACGCTGCGACGCTATATAGGAAAGTGCAAGGATGCTGCCGCCGTCATTGATAGCACCGTTTTTCAATGCGAACGAAACGAGGCGATGAAGTGAAATACCCGATACGTCGAGCGTCCTCATGAACCATTCGTAGTTCAGCTCTTCATAGGGCATCTGCTTGCGAATATTCTGCGACATACCGATAGAATGAACGATAAAGTCTACAGGGCCGATCTTCTCCTTCAACTCCACGAACGCCTTGTTGACATCGTCATCCTTACTCGCATCACATACTATGATGGGGGCATTACCACAGGACTCCGACAACTCCTCTATATTTCCGAACCTCATAGCGGTCGCCACATTGGAAATAGCAAGCTCTGCGCCCTCGTTGTAGGCCTCCAGGGCTATCTGCCAGCCAATGCTGCTCTCGTCAAGAGGACCGAAGACAATCCCCTTTTTTCCTTTCAAAAGACCGTAATGCGCTTTATCAGGCATGATATAAGCTGATTCCTTTAAGAAATTAATTGGTGTGAAAATTCTTCGTAACTTAACATTTTAAGTAGAGAAAATACAAAGAATAGTTCCATATCTACAACCGATCTGCAAGAAAAGCCCCTTTCACAGGCGCATCTTGCGTAATGAACGCAGTTTGTTCAGTACGTTCTTGTTGACATTCAGTTCCATTTCCTCCTGGTCCACAGGAACCTCCCTGAACATGAGTTTCAACTGGTCGTCTTCCCGCACATAACTCTCCATCTCGAGGCTGTAAAGCGCTCGCGGAAGAGTGATGATACGCTGGGCCCTGTCTATAGTCACCACCACATCAGTCCCCATGCGCTCGATTGCTACATCTTCAACCTCCTTGAGGAACGGAATCCGTATGCAGAGGATCTCTCGGTGTTCACCCGATCGTTCATCCTTACGGCTCTCGATCCAGAAATTCTTGCCCGAATAAAAGATCTTGTCCGGATGTTCCTCACCGAAAACCAGCCTGCTCACCCCATGAAGAGCATCTGGGCCGATTGGCTCCTTACGCTGCAGCTGGCAGCGAAAAACCGGGGTCGGGTCAAATGAGCTGTCGATCTCCGCGAGGTACTTCGTATGCAGCTCCGCCCAGAACTCGAAGTATTCGCCAACGGTTTTGGATGTCGGAAGGATCTTATTTATCACGATGCCGTCGATATTGATCCCGTAGAGATGAACGAACGTATAAGCGCGCTTCGTCTCGAGAATAGAAAGCTTTTCAGGATTGAGTACCAGCCTGAACGTCACCTCGGGACTGAGAATGAACTCATTGATGTCCTCCATCTGTTTGAGCAGGACGTTGACCTCATTGAAGAACTCTTCGTCGGGAATGGAGCTCTTGTTCATCGATCGCGCCAGCCCCGACATGCTCTTGTAGAGCTTGAAGAACTGCTTGCCCATGTTGCCACCAATGATAATTTCCGGGTAAGCAAGCAGGCGAAGTGTGTTGCCGGTCGGGGACGTATCGAGCACGACCGCATCCCATTTCCCGGAACGAGCCTCGTCAAGCAGCCGGCTGAGCGCGAAAATCTCGTCGAGACCTGGCTGAGTGGTCAGTTCGGAAGCCATACCGCTGTCGATCCCCTTGTTCTTGTAAGAAGAAGAGACAAACTTCTGGAATCCGGACATGTTCTTCTTCAGCTCGTATATGGTATCCACCTCGAGCCCGTAAAGGTTTTTTTCGATCTCACGAGGCTCGTTACGGCCAATCGGCGTATCGAACACATCCGAAAGAGAGTGGGCCGGATCCGAGGACATGATCAGCACACGCTTGCCCTGGCGGGCAAGCGCCACCGCCGTACATGACGAAATGGTGGTTTTGCCGGTTCCGCCTTTGCCTGAATAGATAATTACCCTGGGCTTAGCCTTGCCTCCCTCCTCAAGATCCCGAGACAGCATAGAAAATCAGTTGTGGTTTAACGTAAAGCATTTAAGGTACCAATTTCTCCCTTCAGAGAAAACAATTCTTTTTCTGCAGCGCCTCAGCGAGCAGCTCCATATAGCGTTCATGGGAGACCTCGAAAGCCCCCAGGCTCTCCAGGTGCGGGTTCATGATCTGTGCATCGAGCAGGATAAAGCCACCCCTGCGAAGACGGTCGACAAGGTGCTGCAAGGCAACCTTCGAAGCATTGGCTACCCTCGTAAACATCGACTCACCGAAAAATGCCCCGCCGATACCCAGGCCATAGAGCCCTCCGGCAAGCACCCCGTCACGGTAGCATTCGATGCTATGAGCGAACCCCCGCTCGTGAAGTTCGCAATAGACAGCAATGATATCCTGGTTGATCCAGCTCTCACCTTCACTCCTCCGGGGAGCGGCACATGCTGTTATGACTGAATGAAACGCCCTGTCGACCGACACCTCAAACTCACCCCTACGTACCAGGCGCCTCACGCTCCTCGACGAGCGGTATGCATCAATGGAAAAAAGTGCCCGCCTGTGGGGACGACACCAGTAGATAAGATCATCAGAAGGATCTGACATAGGAAAGTAGCCGTGCAAATAGGCCCTCAGTACTTCGTCCGCTCCGAACATCACAACCCTATGCGCCGCAATCGTTCCATGCCGCATCGACATACCTGCCGATATCGTCCAGGTCCCCCGCGCCTATCCACTCGGCAATATAATCGACAGTCCTGCTGTAGGCATGCGGCTCAACCTTCTCTTCTTCCAGCCACTCGCTCAGGACACGGCTGTCAAGGCTGTGCATGGAACGTCCGTAACCCAGCTCCTCAAGACCGAGCGCATTGGATTCCTGCTCTATCTGGCCATCCAGGGGCCTGACAAGGAGCTTCTTGCCCAGGTGGAGCGCCTCCCCCGGAAGTTCGAACCCTGCGTTGCACAGCACCCCCTGAGACTCCTGCAGGTCCCTGAGGAAGCCTTCACGGGAATACCCCTTGAAATGCAGGTGGCCACGGTCACCCTCCTCATCAATCTTGCCGTAAATATAAAACTGCCTGTCACTGAAAGGCTCAAGGAAAGGCTCGACGTCCTCTGGCTCTTCAAACGGCAGGTAGACAAGTATCTTGCCTGGAACCTCCTGCCTGTCAGCAACCTCGTAAAGCGATCGTGGAATAACCGGAGGGAATATCGGTTGGTCGAAATGATGCCAGTGCAGGCCTGCGTTGTAACGTGCCGGTGCGAAATTGAGCAAGGTATAGCGCTCAAAGATATTTCCCCTTGCCACCGGGATCCTGTAACGAAACGCATACTGATGCCCAAACCCCACGAGCGGCAGCCCCTTCAACCTTGCTGCCATGGAAGTAACCGGTTCGAAATCCGTAACGACAAGGTCGATCCCGCTCATGTCCAGCGTCAGCACATCAGCCATCAACCGACCCAGGTCAAGCTGGAACATGGTATCGATATAGTTCATCTTTCCCTTGTAGGTCACCAGTGTCATCCCCTTGAGTACCCGCAAAGGCTCGAGCATTTCGACCTCCTTCAACTCATCCTGCTTCCGTCCGCTGATGACGACTTCCACCTCGTGCCCATCTTCACGCAGCCTGGAAACCAGTTCACGGCTCCTGCTGATATGGCCGTTACCCGTCCCCTGGATGCCAAACAGTATTCTCATGCTACGGCATAATTTTCAGGTTCGCATATTCCACCATCAGAGTCTTGTCCCCGGAATTACGAAACGTGATGACTACCTTCCTCGACGAACCGCTTCCCTGGACCCTCCTGACCACTCCGGGTCCGAACATGGCATGCTGCACACGAACTCCTTTTTTCAGGCCATCCTGCGGCCCTGCAGGCCTTTTCGTCGGCCCAGGCGGAACCTGGGGAACACAGGGCCTGCCATTGGACATCTGGCGGGGCACCCTGGATTCGGACAGCGTACTGCCACCCTCGTTCTCGATAATGTCGCTATCGATCTCATCGATGAACATGGATCGGATACAGGCCTGCGGCTGGCCATAGAGATACCGGCTCTTCGACCACGAAAGAAAGAGTTTTTCCCGGGCCCTGGTCACGGCGACATAAAAAAGGCGACGCTCCTCCTCGAGCTCTTCGTTCTCGAAGCAGTTGAGGGGGAAAAGGCGCTCCTCGAGTCCCGTAATGAACACAACCGGAAACTCCAGGCCCTTAGCGGCATGCACCGTCATCAGCGACACATAGTTATCCGTTTCTTCAGCCGCCTCGCGGTCACTGGCCAGGGCGATATCATTCATGAACTCGCAAAGCCCGTTAGCTCCCTGGTGATGGTCTGAAAACTCCCTCGCCATCGACAGAAGCTCCTGGAGATTCTCATGCCTGGCAAGAGACTCGGCGGTATTTTCCTCCTTGAGCAACCGCAGGAGGCCGGTCTCTTCATAGAGACTATTGAGCACATCATAGACCGACCCCTCCAGGGCAACCAGCTTGAGCTTCTCTACAAGATCGCTGAACGCACCGAGAGCATTGAGAAGCCGGGCCTGGAAACCGCCCGATTCAGCAACCTTGATCGCCTCATACAGCGACGTGCCCCGCACACGCGAATATTCCGTAAGCTGCTGAATGCTTTTATCGCCAATTTTACGGGGAGGAAAATTGATGATGCGAAGCAGCGACTCGGTATCCTGATCGTTCTGGATAAAACGAAGGTAAGCTATCGCATCCTTGATCTCCTTGCGCTTGTAGAACGATATGCTGCCAAAAATCCTGTAAGGAATCCTGTGCATGCGCAGAATATCCTCGAGCACCCTCGACTGGGCGTTAGTACGGTAAAAAATCGCAAAATCACGATACTCCCGCTGCTGAGAAAGCTTCAGTGAACGGATCATCTCCCCCACCTTGTCAGCCTCCCGCTTTTCATTGAACGACTCGAGCAGGCTCAATGGCTCCCCATCACCCTTGTTGGAAACAAGATCCTTCCTGATCTGCCGACTGTTACGGCTGATCACGCCATTTGCAGCACGCAGGATAGTACGTGTACTCCGGTAATTCTCGAGCAGCTTGAACACCTTGGCATCTGGATAATCATCAGTAAAATTGAGGATATTCGAAATATCGGCACCTCTCCAGGAATATATCGACTGCGCATCGTCACCAACCACGAAAATATTGCGATGACGCGCGCAAAGCTGTTTGGCTACAAGGTACTGCGCCTTGTTGGTATCCTGGTACTCGTCAATGAGAATGTAACGAAAATACTCCTGCAGCTGCTCGAGCACCGCCGGTACTTCGCGGAACAGCTCCAGGGGCTTTAGAAGAAGGTCGTCGAAATCCAGGGCATTGTTTTCCTTGAGGCGCTGTGTATATACCTCGTAGACTTTTGCAGCCTTCCCTCTGTTGTAGTCAGCCGCATCGCGGTGGAACTGGGCCGGCAGCACAAAATCGTTTTTCGCCCTGCTGATAAGAGACTGCACCGTATTCGGCGCGACGGAATCGGTAGAAATCCCGAGATCCTTCATCACCTGCCTGATCAGGCTCTTGCTGTCATCCGAATCGTAAATCGAAAAGTTGGACGTATAGCCGATCAGGTGAATGTAATTGCGCAGGATTCTGGCAAAAACAGAATGGAAGGTACCTATCCACAATCCACGAGTGCTACCCTGGTAGAGCAACTGCTCTACCCTCTGGCGCATCTCGTTGGCGGCTTTGTTGGTAAAGGTAAGTGCCAGGATCTGGTGAGGAGCCGCATTGCGGCTCTCGATAAGGTTGGCGATCCTGTAGGTAATCACCCTTGTCTTGCCGGATCCGGCACCGGCAAGCACCATGACCGGTCCCTCTGTTGTCTGGACAGCATCACGCTGCACACCGCTCAGCTGCTGGAAAATATCACTCAAAATAAAAGCATGGAAAACATTGCTTGAAAACAGGACAGGTGGAATTTCGTATAAAATTAGTTTTCTGCAAACTTGCCATGACCCAGCACAACGGCCTCATGTGGCGACAGCTTTATACGTACCATACCATCTTCACGCTCTATTACCACGGTTTTTGACGCATGATGCGTGCTGAACACATCGAACTCCCCTTCAGGCAGCTCCTCGTGCCGGAAACTGAACTCGATGCCGGTAGAACTGAAATTGGCAAGCACGAACGCAGCCCCTTCATCGGTAAATCGCCGGAAACCAAGACAATGTAACGTCTCGGGAGCAACAACGTCGAGCGTCTCGAGCCCTCCCGTCCTGAACAGCTCATGAGCTGTCAGCGTAAACATCCTGTGGTAGATTTCTGGCTGCTCACTGTTGAACGGTTCGCTTGGCTGCCTCAGCAGCTGGACAGGCAGCTTACTGCGATACCCCTCGAGCTGCCCCTGGTGCACCAGGTGCATGCCCGGTGCCGAAAGCATCACCAGCGCACCGGCAAGGTGATTTGGCCCCAGCTTTCTGGCGGCCCTGGCCTCATCGTGGTTTTCAATAAACCGGCAAAGGCGGGACTGGTATCCCCACTCCCCCTCCAGGTGTCCCCTGAGCTTCGCCATCTGCACAGGGTGACCGGTAAGGTAGTCGTAAAAAGGCTTGTCATAAGTAAAATCGAACCCGTGCTGCTGTAACTCCCACTCCTTGTTCCAGTAGGACTCGGCAAGGAAAATGAAATCCGGGTACTCAGCCTTGACAGCAGAGATCGCCTTTGGCCAGAACTCCTCCGGCATAGATCCGCACAATGAGCCCCAGGTCGTATCGAACACCGACTTGAGCTCCAGCATCGCAACGTCACAGCGGACAGCATCGCACTGCCTGCTTATCGAGACCAGGTTTTCGGTCATCATATCGTGTGTCCCGTAATGCGCGTAATTCAGCTGCAATGTATCTGTCCAGGCAGGAAAATACGGATCCCTTCCATGGGCCAGAAAGTGATTGTGACGGTACTCGAACGACGACTCCGGATCCACACTCTGCTCTTCAGCCGACACGGTCACGAAAAATTCAGGATGATCGGGCAGCCAGCGGTTATCGATAGCCATGTGGTTAGGGACAAAATCAAGCATAAGCCTGATTCCCTCGTTCTGAAGGCGCTGGCGAAACACCTCGAGCTCCTCCTCCTCGCCAAGAAAGGGATTGAGCCTGTAGTCAGCTATTGCATAAGGGGATGCCACTATATCGTGCGGATCCACATAATCCAAAAGTTCGAGGAACGTGGTGCGAAGGCCCTGGTGCGACCTGGCAATCGCCTCGCTGTAGACGCTGGTCCGCCACACGCCCATAAGCCAGACGTAATCGAAACCCGAACGCCTGAAAAAAGCGAACTCACTGTCTGGAACCGTGGCAAGCGTCACAGGACGCTGGAAATGTTCAGAGAGCTGGCGAATCCATACCCTGGAGTTGATTTCATAGACCAGTGGAAACATTGGGGTGTAGTTACTGGTTACTGGTTACTGGAAATTATCAATACGGCAATATAGTAATAGCTCCCAGCTTTAGGGCACTCAATTTCCAGCAAACGAGCGTCCCTTGCCGTACGTGGCTTTTTTCACTATTATACGTGCAGCGAATCGGTCCACTCCAGCAACGGCATCTTCATCTCTCTTTTCATTCCATGCGCTACCAGACAGTTACCATAGAGCGAGAAACCACCTCGCCGATACAGATCATCGATATAACCCGAGACGTACAGGACGCAATCATGGCCTCAGGGATGAAGGAAGGCCAGGCAACCCTGGTAACGCAACACACCACCGCCTTCATCAACATCAATGAGCAGGAACCAAGGCTCCTGGAAGACATGGTGACCTTTCTCAAGCGGCTGGTCCCGCGCGACGGAGACTATGCACACAATATCGCCCCTGTCGACGGGAGGCACAACGCACATGCCCACCTGATGGGCATATTCATGAACAGCACCGAAACAATTCCTTTCACCGAAGGAGCTCCACTGCTCGGGCAGTGGCAGTCGATATTCCTTATTGAACTGGATGGCCCGAGACCGAAACGCAGTATAGTGCTCCATATTTCAGGGGAATAACCGGCATACCACTCTCCACGTCCAGCCCTGCAAAGGAACTTGCTGCCCGCAGGAATGGTTATTCTTACGTACACGTACATAACCAGTTAACGAGCTTCGTCATGACAAAGAACGCCAAGCCATACTCAGGCAGGAACTACCCTTTGCTAGGGAACATCGACTCCCCGGAAAACCTCAACACATTCAGCATAGACCAGCTTCGCCAGCTAGCTGAAGAATGCCGGTCCTACCTTATCGACATGGTAGCCGAAAACGGGGGCCATTTCGGCTCGAGCCTTGGCGTCGTTGAACTTACCGTAGCACTGCACCATGTCTACAACACCCCTGTCGACAAGATAATCTGGGACGTCGGACACCAGGCATACATCCACAAGATACTCACCGGCCGCAGAGACCTGATGCAGAGCAACCGCCGTTATAACGGTATTGCAGGGTTCCCGAAAATGACTGAAAGCCCTCATGACGCATTCGGTACCGGCCACGCGTCCACATCGATCTCCGCGGCAGCCGGCATGGCAGCCGCCAGGGACCTTGCAGGTGGACGTGAAAAGGTTGTAGCCGTTATCGGGGATGGGAGCATGACAGGAGGGATGGCATTCGAAGCCATGAACCACCTGGGGGACCTGAAATCAGACATGCTCGTCATACTCAATGATAACCAGATGGCGATTTCCCCGAGTACCGGCGGCCTTAAAGACTACCTGGTCAACCTCAGTCTCAATAAGACTTACAACAAGCTGCGACAGTTCATATGGAACTCGGTATCCCTGTTCGACAACCAGCTCGGTGATACAGCAAAAACCATGCTGCGCAAGCTTGAAGACGGCATAAAGGCAAGCCTTACTCCTGGAGCGTTTTTCGAAGCACTGGGATTCCGTTACTTCGGCCCCATAGACGGGCACGACATGGAGCAGCTTGTCACGGCCCTCAGAGAAATACGAGCGCTCCCCAATCCCAAGCTCCTGCACATCGTCACCTGCAAAGGGAAAGGGTTTGCACCGGCAGAAGAACACCAGAGCGAATGGCATGCAAGCAGCGGTGGATTCGACAGGGAAACCGGCAAGCCCCTCAAGGCAAAGAAAGCTATCCAGCCCCCGAAATACCAGGAAGTCTTCGGCCAGGCATTGGTGGAAATCGCCAGGAACGATCCGAAAGTTGTCGGTATCACGGCAGCAATGCCCAGCGGCACCTCCCTCGACATATTCCAGCAAGCATTTCCGGACAGGTTTTTCGATGTCGGCATAGCAGAACAACACGCCGTAACCTTTGCTGCCGGCATGGCGACAAGAGGCTTCAAGCCAGTATGTGCTATCTACTCGACATTCCTCCAGCGAGCGTATGATCAGCTGATACACGACGTCGCGCTGCAAAACCAGCACGTCATCTTTGCCATAGACCGCGCTGGCCTCGTAGGCGAAGACGGCCCTACCCATCACGGAGCCTTCGATCTTTCCTACCTGCAGCCAGTACCTAACATGCTCATCATGGCGCCTGCAGACGAACAGGAATTGCGGGATATGCTCTACACTGCACTAGTAATCCACAAAGGGCCGGCAGCAATCCGTTATCCGCGCGGAAACGCCACCGGCATGGAAATACGGAATGCATTCCACGCCATTGAGCCAGGACGCGGAGTAATCACCAGAGAAGGCTCCGGGGTAGGCCTGCTCGCCATCGGCACAATGGTACAACATGCCATCGATGCAGCCGAAGAACTCTCGGCAGAAGGAATCGAACCTATGGTAGCCAACATGCGTTTCCTCAAGCCGGTTGACCGGGAGCTTGTCAGGTCGGTAGCCGAACAATGCGACACCATAGTCATCATAGAAGAAAACAGCCGCATAGGCGGACTTGGCAGCACCGTCACCGAACTGCTCAGCGAGGAGGGCTACCACGGCCACGTACTCAGACTCGGACTGCCCGACGAATTCGTCACACACGGCAGCATGCAGGAGCTCTACAGGTTGACTGGCCTGGACAAAAGCGGTATCGCACAGGCTGTTCGGGAAAGCTACAATGCAAAGGAGACCGAAACGTACGACAGCACAAAGAGTATGAGCCGAGCGGAAAGGTTGGCGTAGACACCGGCAAGGATATCGTCAACCATGACACCCCACCCCCCGGGAAGCCGTTGCGCGCTGTCCACAGGTTCAGGTTTGACAATATCGAAAAACCGGAACAGGGCGAACCCCAGAAGCAGCACCAAAGGCTCCTGGGGAAGCAGTGCAAGGGAGATCCACTGGCCAAGGAGCTCATCCACGGTTACCTGTGATGGGTCTTCACCGTATATCTCCTCCATGACGGAGGCAGCCCACAGCCCGGGAATGAATAACAGCAGTATCCCGGCAAACAGGAACGGCGAAGAGGCAAAGCCAGGAATGACGGCAAACGGCAGTAGTGCCGCAAAACTCGTTACCGTACCAGGTGCAAAAGGAGCATACCCAAGCCCCCCAACGCTACCAATCCCACAGGCAACAGCCTCCCTCACGACACACCCCCTCGCGCAAAAAGATGCTCACGGTTCTGTACCAGGTAGGAAATCCCGGTATAGACGGTAAAGATGGTAACGCCAAGCATCAGGTAATCGAGCAACGGTGAGACCAGCAATCCGGATGAAAAACTGGCAACCGAAGCGCCGGCCATCCCAGGTTCCCCCAGGATCATAAGCAGCATGACCAGGTAAGCAAGCAAGTTCTGGGACAGGGTTTTGTACTTGGCTTCACGGCTGGTGATCACAGGCCGATCTCTCCACTCGGCATAGACCCTCAGGATTGTCACCAGCACATCCCTCAACGCAACCAGCACCACCATCCAGAGATCGATATACCCGTACCAGACATACACCAGAAAAGCAGCGGTAATGAGGAACTTGTCGGCAAGGGGATCCAGAAATGCCCCAAGCCTCGTTGTCTGTCCGTGCTTGCGAGCATAATAACCGTCAAATGCATCGGTAACCGAAGCGATAACGAACACCGCTACGCCAGCCAGCTTCATAAGCGCAGAAGGAAGCATGAGAAGATATACAAACAGGGGCACAAGAAGAATGCGCAAAATCGTCAACTGGTTTGGCAGCGTCATAAAATCAGGAAACAGGCTTTAAGCAAAAAACTTTTCTCTGGGCTCAAGATAACCTATCCGTGACTTTTTTCGAACTATAACTCAACCACCGTCACCCCTGCACCGCCTTCTCCCCACTCACCCAGGCGGAACCCCTTGACGGCAGGATGCTCCTTGAGAAAAGCGGTCACCCGAAGACGAAGCGCCCCGGTTCCCTTGCCATGGATGATGGTTGCCGTCCCGATCCGCTGCAAACGCATCCTGTCGATCAAACGCTCAACCTCACCGATCGCATCATCACCGCTCATCCCCCTCAGGTCCAGCCTGGTGGAATCCAGTGATCCATGCGCAGCACTCCACCCTGCGCTGCCAGCCTGCTTCCGTTCGTCCCTGCGGGATTGCTTTCTTGACGTCTTCTGCAGGTTGGAAGGTGACGTCGTCAGGCGGAAATTACCGCATTGCACAACGACCTCATCCCCCTGCACCTGGACAACCTCTCCCGTCGTACTGGTCGACACGATCGTCACGAGATCACCCGCCTGCACATCAGGTACCGCAGCAGGGATATCGCCGGCAATACCCGCCTCTTTCTGCCACGCCTCCCGCTTCACCCGTTCAAGCTTCCTGCGGGCATCCTCCACGCCACGACCTCCCGGCACAGCTTTTGCTTCCCGCAGAATCGAACGAATCTCCTTACGGGCATACTCGACCTCCTTCTGCACGTCACGCGCAGCACTGCGCTGTGCTTCACGCCGTCCCCGTTCGAACTCCTCGCGCTCCTTGAGCAGCGCCTCCCGCTGTCCCGCAAGCTGCTGCTGCGCCTTCCTGAGACCAGACTCCAGCTCACGATTATGCAGCAGCTGCTCCCTGAGCTCGTCCAGCATACGCTCCATGGCAACCCCAACACTCCCAAGATGCGATGACGCTTCAGCAATAAGTTCATCGTCGAAACCGAGACGCCGCAACATCGCAAACGCAAAGCTGTTGCCGGGAAGCCCCTTCTGAAAATGGAAGGTAGGACTGAGTGAACTGTTATCGAAATCCATAGCCCCGTTGACCACCCCCTGCCGCTCATGCGCGTAAGCTTTCAGTTCACCAAGATGGGTCGTCACCACGGCTTTAGCCCCGATCCTGAGTATGCGCTCGATAACAGCCCTTGCTATCGCGCTGCCCTCCCCCACATCCGTACCGGAACATAACTCATCGATCAACACGAGGCTGGCAGCGGTCGCTCCGTGCAGGATCCTCCTGATCTCGACCAGGTGGGAACTGAACGTCGACAGGTCGTTTTCTATAGACTGCTCATCACCTATCCCGATAAAAATATCGTCAAAAAGCGGAAACACAGAGCTTTCGCTGCAAGGCACAAGGAACCCGTGCTGCAGCATGCAGGAGAGGAGCCCGACCGTTTTCATGGCAACTGACTTCCCCCCTGCATTGGGACCTGAAATACAGAGCACCTGCTCATCAGCGCCAAGCTCGAGATCCAGAGGATAGACCGCCCTCTGCTGACCGCGGTGACTCCACAGAAGCCACGGATGGTAACCGTTCCTGATGCTGAGCCTCCGGCCAGTATCCAGGGCAGGAAGTACCGACGAGGTCTCCCTGGCAAAACACGCCTTGCCGTACAATGCATCGAAACAGGCCATCAGCTCCTGGTTATGCAGCACATTTTCATACTCCGCACGAACCCGGCCGGTCACCTCACGAAGGATCCGTTCGATCTCCCGCCGCTCGTCAAGCTCCAGATCCTGGAGCCGGTTGTTCAGCTCCAGCACCTCGGCAGGTTCAATAAACACGGTCTGCCCACTCTGCGAATAATCCTGGATATACCCCTGCAACTTATGCTTGTACTCCACCCTGAGCCCCAGCACAAGGCGACCATGCTTGAGCGCCACGGTATCCTCCATGAGCCACCCATGCTCCCGGCACCGCTTCAGGATTCTCTCCATCCGCCTGCGCAGGAGTCCCCGTCCCTCGCGGAGATCATGGCGGATTACCTGCAGGCCATCGCTTGCCGTATCACGGATGCGGGCCTCTTCATCAACGATTCGAGAAATCTCGTACTGCAGAGACTTTTCCAGCCAGAGTCCAGACACGAGGCTATAGAGTTCCGGATAGACCGAACGATGCCGGTAGACAAACGTCCTCAGTTTCGATGAGGCATCGAGCAGGTCGTGCACATCGAGCAGTTCCTGCGGCTCGAGGCAGCTCTCCCGAAGCTCGAGCCTGGTCATGATCCCTCGCGTATCAGGAAGCCTCGAAAAAGGAAGCGCCTCCCCCTCATGCAGGAAATTGCAGAGTTCCCGAACCCGTTCGAGCCACGGAAGCAATTCCGCCCTGTGCAATATCGGGGCTGTCGAAGCAAGCGCATCCCTCCCCATGTCTGAAAGGGAAAAGGTTGCCGCACAGGCAACGATCCTGTCGAATTCAAGTCTTTTACGGGTAACTGCGTCCATACTGCCAAATCGGGTTATCGGTGCTCCAGAAGCCGCAAAATAACATTAAACAAAGAAGGTGGACAAAGAAAATGAGACATCCCGGGATCGACCCAGTCGCCAGCTCTTGCATATACCACCCCATTTACCTTACCTTCCTCTCTTGGATAAACAACATACCATGAACCACAAAAGGAGGATAAACGAATGAGACTCGCTGTCAATGTCGATCATATCGCAACTCTGCGCAATGCCCGCAACGACCGGCAGCCAGATCCAGTAACCGCAGCCCTCCTGGCCGAGCTTGCCGGAGCATCAGGCATTGTCTGCCATCTGCGTGAAGACAGACGCCACATAAAAGACCGCGACCTCTACCGCCTCAGGGAAGCTGTCACGACAAAGCTCGACCTTGAAATGGCCATGACTGCGGAAATGCAGACTATCGCTATCGACATCAAGCCCGAACTGGTCACCCTGGTCCCGGAGAAACGGCAGGAGCTTACAACAGAAGGTGGTTTCGACATACAGCGCCATTACGACGCCCTCAGCTCCTACATCAGCCCGCTACAGGATGCAGGCATACAGGTCAGCATTTTCATAGAACCGGAACCCGAAGCAGTCGAACTTGCAGCATCTGCAGGAGCGGACATTGTCGAAATGCATACCGGCCCCTATGCGAACAAGAAAGGGGAAGCCGCGCAGGCAGCTGAACTTGTGCGGATCCAGAAAGCAGTCGATATCGCCCTCGACTCCGGCCTCCAGATCGTGGCTGGCCATGGGCTCAACTACCAGAACATCGAACCCTTCACAACACTCGAAGGAATCGAAGAAGTCAGCATCGGGCATGCACTGATCGCCCGCGCAGCCATCAGCGGACTCGAAACTGCCGTACGCGACATGCTCAATCTGCTCAACCGGTAACACACGCATGACCCCCGAAGCGACAACCATCGTCCTAGCCACGAACAACCCCGATAAAGTCAGGGAAATCAGGCCGATGCTCACACAACTCGGTGCTGCAGCCAACGTCTTCTCGTTACAGGATCTCAGCATCGATGTCGAGATAGAGGAAACAGAAGACACCCTCGAAGGTAACGCCAGGCTCAAGGCAAAGGCAATCATGGAGCTCCTGCCCGACAAGCTCCAGCACAGCATTGTCCTTGCCGACGATACCGGCCTCGAAGTCGATGCCCTCGGTGGGGCCCCGGGAGTCTACTCCGCCCGTTTCGCCCCCATGCCTGAAGGCCGCACTCCGACATATGAAGACAACGTAGCCCACCTGCTCCATGTCATGGAAGGCCGGAAGGATCGTTCCGCAACATTCAGGACGGTCATCGCGATCATGGGTATGACCGACCTGGCAAAGCACCACAAGCCAATCGAGATGTTCGCCGAAGGCCGCGTGCCTGGAACGATCACTACAGAAAAAGAAGGCAACGGCGGTTTCGGCTACGACCCGGTATTCCGTCTCGATTCCCACGGAAAAACCTACGCCGAAATTGGCAGTGAAGAAAAAAACAGGGTAAGCCACCGCGCCCTGGCACTACAGAATGCAGTAAGAATCCTCAAGAAGCTCACCTCATGACCCTCTTCGAAGCCGCCATTCTAGGAATAGTCCAGGGCCTCACGGAATTTCTTCCCATCAGCAGCAGCGCACATCTGCGGATCGTACCTGTCCTGGCGGGCTGGGAAGATCCCGGAGCAGCATTTACCGCCATTGTCCAGATCGGCACGCTCGCAGCTGTCCTCATCTACTTCTACCACGACATTAAAACCATCGTTGCGGCAACCTTCTGCGGCGTACTCGCAGGCAAGCCTTTCGAAAACCAGGAAGCCCGTATGGGCTGGATGATAGCCGCAGGTACACTGCCAATAGTCATCTTCGGCCTGCTCTTCAAGGACCAGATAGAAACCAGTCTCCGTTCGCTGTACTGGATAAGCGCGGCCCTGATCATACTGGCCCTCTTTCTCAGCCTCGCCGAGTGGCTCATGCGCCGCAGGCAGCAACAGGGCAGAACACAGGAATCCATGCAGGACATCGGATGGAAAGAGGCGATCCTGATCGGCCTCGCACAATCCCTTGCACTCATTCCGGGCTCCTCACGTTCCGGCGTAACCATTACCGCAGGACTCTTTCTGAACCTTTCCAGGGAAACCGCGGCCAGGTTCTCCTTCCTGCTCTCCCTCCCTGCCGTGCTGGCAGCCGGAGTCTACCAACTCTACGCAACCTGGGATGAACTCATGGCCTCGTCCACCGAACTTGTCAACCTCTCGATTGCAACGGTGATGGCAGGAGTCGTTGGCTACGCATCGATTGCCTTCCTCATCAGCTTCCTAAACGGCACTCCACCGCCATTTTCATCATGTACCGGATCATGCTTGCAGCCGTCATCCTCATCATGCTCCAGTCAGGGCTGCTCCTCCCAAAATAAATCTACTTTTCTGTAGCCGCAGGCCAGAAAAATTTTTTATATATAGGTATTAAACTGATAAAAATTTAAACCTTTTAGGCCATGCCAGACAGCTTGTCGGGTGTTGGGCATAATGGCTTTGAAAAAGCAGATTTACATATACACACAAAATGTTCAGACGGCATCTTTACACCGGAGGAAATTGTCGAGAAGGCAAAAAACGCCGACTTGAAGGCCTTCAGTATCACTGATCATGATTCTGTTTCAGCAATAGACAAAGCAAAGCCATTAGCCGACCAATACGGCATTGAGTTCATTAATGGTGTTGAAATGAGCTCAACGTTCCAGGGGCATGATATTCACATCCTGGGATATTTTTTTGACGAAAACAACCATGAACTGCAGAGGTATCTCGAGCACTGCAAGCAACTCCGGACCGAACGCGCCGAACGGATGGTTCAGAAGCTTGCAAAGATGGGCGTCAAGATCGAGATCGAAGAAATCATACTCAAGGCACAGAACGGCAGCGTAGGCAGGCCGCACATAGCGGCTGTGCTTCAGGACGGAGGATTCGTTCGAAGCTTCAGCGAAGCATTCAGCAAATACCTTGGGTCACACAGCCCAGCCTATGTCAAAAGCATAGAAACGCATCCGGCAGAAGTGATCAAGCTGATCAATGAAGCATCTGGGATCTCTTCGCTAGCCCATCCCGGCCAGAACGTGCCGGACGAGATAGTGCGGCGCCTCATCTCCCTCGGACTCGACGGGATAGAGATTGTACACCCATCGCACGACACCTACAAGAGGAACTACTACCGGGAAATAGCCAACGAGTACTTCCTCCTTTTCAGTGGAGGCTCCGACTACCACGGGTTGAAAGACCAGGAAGAAGACCATTTCGGCCAGACCACGATTCCCTACGAATGGGTCACCAAAATGAAAAGCCGGATCATTGCCGCATGAGAAGATCGTCCAGGTTTGGCACAAAGCAAACTTTTGCTAATATAGGACGTCTTTTGACGACAGCTATGACATATGAAATATGAACGGGCCCCCCGCATTTCCGAGCCGGGCCTCATGCAACGACTATGGCAGTAACAGCACTTGCAACGGCCGCATCGCGGGCGCACCTCTCCCTGAAGGAATTCTTCCTCACCATGCAGGAATTCTTCCTTTTCTCGGTACGGGCGTTTGCAACCATACCCAAAATACGACGCTACTGGCGCGACTTCCTCGACCAGGCGACAATTGCCGGCACGGACTCTCTTCCCATCGTACTGGTAAGCTCGATTTCCATCGGCGCGCTGCTTGCTGTAGAAGTTGGCAACCTGCTCGAGGATTTCGGTGCAAAAACCATGCTTGGCCGGTCAACGGCACTCTCCATCATCCGGGAACTGGGTCCACTCCTGATGGGGCTCATGCTCTCGGCACGTTACGGCTCGAGGAATGGCGCCGAACTGGGAGCGATGAAAATCTCAGAGCAGATAGACGCCCTCAGGGCCTTTGGCACCGATCCCATAGCAAAGCTCGTCATGCCCCGCCTTGTCGCTGCGCTCGTCGTCTTCATACCGCTGACGGCAGTGGCTGATTTCGCTGGTCTTTTCAGCGCCTCATGGCTTGCCGAGCATTACCACAAGATAGACCCGGGAATTTTCTGGAACGCAGTCTTCCCCCGCCTCGTACTCAAAGACTTTGTTGTCGGCTTCCTCAAAGCCCCCGTTTTCGCCATCATCATAACGCTTGTCAGCAGTTTCAACGGGTTTTCGGCAACAGGCGGAACCGCAGGGGTAGGGCGTGCCACGATCAAGGGCATCGTTGTCTCGTCGGGGCTCATACTGATAGCCAACTTCTACGTATCGAAGCTGGTACTTGAAAACATGTAGCCAATGATAGAACTGCAGAATGTCACCCTCCGGTATGGAGAACGGGAAATACTCAACGAGGTGTCGCTCGTCATCGAGGACAACCAGATCAAGGCAGTACTCGGCCCCAGCGGTGTCGGAAAAAGCACCATCCTCAAGCTGATACTGGGCCTGATCAAGCCCAACAGTGGCAGGATACTGATCGACGGTACCGACATCACCACCATGAAAGAGTCCCAGCTCTACCCGATCCGCAGGAAAATGGGCATCGTTTTCCAGGGCAATGCCCTCTTCGATTCCATGAGCATCAGCCAGAACCTGGGGTTCTTCCTTCGCGAAAACCTGAACATCCCTGAAGAGGAAGTCGAGCGGAAAGTACGGGAGCAGATTACCTTTGCCGGACTCGAAGGCTATGAAGACTCCCTTCCGGAAAACCTCAGCGGGGGCATGAAAAAACGCGTCGCCATCGGCAGGGCCCTCATTTTCAATCCGAAAATGATCCTGTTCGACGAGCCCACAGCAGGGCTTGACCCAGTCAGTTCGAAAAAAATCCTGAACCTGATCGGCGCATTGCGCAAGAAAAACGACCTTGGCGCCGTTCTGGTAACCCATATCATCGACGATGTCTTCATGGTTGCAGACAGTGTCGCTGTACTCTACAAAGGAAGGATCATCTTCGATGACGNCACATCGAAACTGCATGACGCAAACCACCCCTTCATCCGCTCGATACTGTCGGACAAGATACTCGAACAATAAATACTTAGCACACGTCTGGAATGAGAAACCCTAACACACTCAAATGGAGTGACCTGAAAACAGGCATTTTCTTCATCGTTGGCATAGGCCTGGCGGCCTACCTGGGGCTGGTTGTCGGCAAGAACTCGAGCCTTTTCAAAAGCGTGACCACCATCAACATGCTGGCACCGAACGTCGAGAACCTTGCAGAAAACAACTACGTCTCTGTCGCCGGCAAGAAAATCGGCACCGTTTCATCGCTGGACTTCGTCACCGAAGACGATTCGCTCATGGTACTCATCGAGCTCAGGCTGCAGAATGAACACTCCAACATCGTCACCAGGGATTCCCGGGCAAGCATCAAGTCACTCGGTATTCTCGGAGATAAGTATATAGACATCACCACCGGCCACGCCGACCCGGTCAGGAATGGCGACTTTATCACCCTCGACCAGTCCGGCGTCAGCATGAGCAGTCTGACAGAAAGCGCTGCAAAAGCAATGGAAGAACTCAACACCCTCCTGGCCGATATCAACGAAGGACGAGGCCCCGTAGGACGGCTGCTCAAGTCGGAAGAGATGGCTGACAACCTCGATGAAACCATCGCAAGCCTCAACAGCTTTTCAAGGGAACTGCGTGACGGCGACGGAGCACTCCAGAAACTCATAAGCGACAAAACCCTTGCCACCGACCTGACGCAAGCAGTAGCCAACATCAACGACGCCGCATCGAATGCAGACGACCTGCTCTCGAAACTCTCGAGCGACAACGGCACAATTGGCCAGCTGCACTCCAACCCGGCCCTGTACGAAAACCTCAACGAAAGCCTCCAGTCGCTCGATTCACTCCTGGTCGATCTGAAGGAAAACCCGAAACGCTACGTACGTTTCTCTATCTTCTAACCCCGAAGAAGGAGGAGAGCCATGGCGATCCTTTATGTACTCGGCATACTCCTGCTGGGATCCCCGCCGGCAGTGGAACGTCCCCTCGACTTCGCGCCGGTCAGGGAACTTGCAGCAAGTGCGATAGCGGACTCGACGTTTCCCGCAGCCAGCATAGCAGTCATCTATCGAGGCGAAATCCTTTTTCACGAAGCATTCGGCAACCTCACCTACCCTCCGCACGCCCCCAGGGCAACCACCTCCACGATATTCGATCTGGCATCGTTGACAAAACCGATCGTCACGACTGCCATTCTGCAGCAGCTCACCGAGCGAGACTCCCTCGACCTGAACCAACGCGTCGCCAACTACATTCCGTCATTTGGCCAAAACGGCAAGGAACACATTACCATCGAAAACCTGCTCCTGCACAACTCAGGCCTGAGGGGACACGAATACTACATCGAAACATGTGCTTCCCCCGAAGAAGTCATCGACACAATCTGCCGCGACACGCTTGTCGCACCCAGAGGAAAGGAGACCATTTACAGCGATCCGGGGTTCATGATACTCGGCAAAGTACTCGAAACCATCACGGGAAAGAGCCTCGCAGAAAACTTCCGTGTCCGCTTCTCGGAACCGCTCGGCATGCACTCAACCATGTTCACCCCACCCGACACACAGCTCTACCGCATAGCCCCGACCGAACAGGACACCCTCTGGAACCTCGATGCCTCCCGACCGCTCGTACATGACCACAATACAGCACTGCTCGGCGGCATAGCAGGACAGGCAGGACTCTTTTCAACCACTGGCGACCTCGCCAGATTCGTAACCATGTACATGCAGGGCGGCACACTTGACGGAACAGAGTACCTCAAGGCCTCGACAATCCGGAAGTTCTCAAGGCGCCACGGCGACGATCGAGCCCTCGGCTGGGATATGCGAAGCAAAGACGGCACATCGTCAAGCGGCGACTATTTTTCCGAAAAAACCTATGGACATCTCGGGTTCACTGGAACCAGCATCTGGATCGACCCAAAGAAAGAGCTCGCAGTCATCCTGCTGACAAACCGCGTCTGGCCCACAGCGGAAAACAGGAAAATCAGGAAGTTCAGGCCTGAATTGCACAACACCGTCATCCGCTGCCTCGGTTTCCAGGACGAGTGACACAGCGCTCACTCCCTGAACCGCCAGTACCGTCCGTCAGTCGTATCGACAGGCTCGAGCGAAAATCGGCAATCCGGCCCCAGACCAAAATTGAGCAGGTAATAGAGATCCGAAATCACGTCCCTCGAACGATGGTGGTAGGTATGTCCAAAGAACTCACCATCGATCCCATCAGCATCTATAGTCTCGATCCCCGGAAGAACCAGCGGCCGGGGACGGGCCGCACCAGCACGCGGAGCCCCATGCAGTCGTCCCGACACTCTGAGCGCCCGGTCACCCTTCGAAGCATAAAGCACGACACGTATACCCGCCTCACGTAAGGCTGGCGCGACCTCACGGGCGAAACGATCACTATCGATATCCGGGGCAACAAGGATCAGGAGGCCAATCTTCGAGGCCAGCCCAGGTTGTCTCTCGAGCAGCTGCTGCACTGCCCCGACAAGGAGCCTGCCCCCCATGCTGTGGCCAAGCAGCGAAAGCTCCCGCTCTGCACACCGTGAAGCAAGAAGCCCGAGCAGTCCGGCAAGGTTTTGCTGCGAAGCGAGCTGCGCACCCTCGTCATGATCATACCCTGTAACCTTCCCTTTAGACGGCCAGCTGAACAGAACAGGGCATCCCCGATAATCAAGATCCGCCGTCAACTGCCCCATATACCGAACCGCTTTGGAAAAACTCATATTGAAACCATGCACATAAAGAAAGATACCCTGTCCCGGAAACAGTCCGGAACCGGCTGCAACAAGTGAAGAGAAAGCCTGCTCCTCCAACAGCACAATGTCTGTCAGCAACAAGTGCTCGGCCGCATCATCAGCGTAAAAAGGCGACTCGATCTCCGCCAGTTCATGGTCAGGAGGCAGGGAAACCCGGCAGGCACCGAACCTCATCCCCCCCCGTTCGCTGCCGAAAAACCTGTCCGGCTCATCTGTATCCCTCGCTGCCCGGTCGGTAGCAACCATAACCGTCACCTCCCTGGGGCGCTCAGGGCTACCAGCCTGCAAGCCTGAAGCACACCCCTGCAGCAGATACCCGAAAAGCACTGTCACCCCAACTGTCACTGCATGATATCCCATGTATTTTCCCTGGTTAGCAACAAGAAAGCAAGATTTTCCCAGCATCTTCAGATACTCGAGGTGTGCAGCAATACGGACCATCCCTCCAGGAACGACACGCTCAGCCATCACCCGGCGCTCATCGTACGGTGCTGCTTCCCGTTCCTCTCTCGAGATAGCACCACGATGACAACACCTGGTACATGTACCAAGCCCATCACAGAACAGGTCACCGGCCAGCCGCGCCTTCCCCCCGACCATCTCCAGTGCCCCTTGCGGACAGGCAGATACACGCTCCCCGCAGCCGATGCAGCGAGCCTCATTGATTTTTACTACTGTTCGTTGCATAGCATATATTCAATGTACTATGCCAGTGAGAGCAACCCAACACCTGTCATCTTTGAAAAAGCTCCAGAGCAACCATATATTCATAAAAGGCCGTACCCGTACCAACCATCTCCTGCATATGCTGCAACTGAAAACCACCGGGCACAAAGCCATAGAAAACCTCCGGAAACGTTCCTGCTTTCCACCTGCATGGAACGACATTGCCGAGCTCCAGCATGCGACAGACCATGCATTGAGAACCTTCCTTGAAGAACGATTCCGCGTAGCTAAAAAATCAGGCCCCGGATACCTGCTCTCAGAGCTGTTCGACAGATCGGTACGCACCACCGAAACCGAACACATGGATCTGCCCGGCCTGGATGTGCAGAAAAAAATCGACATGATCATCGCACTCGACAGGATGAACTCCATGCTGATGATCTACGGTCAGTACCTCAGGATCATCGAACCGCATATCCGGCTGCTTGCCAGGCAGAACGGCCGCAAGACAAAAATTCTCGAAATTGCCGCTGGGGCTGGAGGGCTTGCGCTCGCCATAGCCGCCAGCATCCGTGACCACGGACTTCCTGCCGAAATAACCGGTTCCGACATCCAGGAAGAATATGCCGCCTATGCCCAACAATGTGCTCGGCAAAAAATGTTGCCAGCCCGGTTCATGGTCATCGACGCCCTGCAGATGGAGCATATCCCCGAAGGCCGCTTCGACATCATACTTATCTCGCAGAGCCTGCATCATTTCACCCCGGGTCAACTAGCCGTCATGATCAGGCGAAGCCAGGAAAAAGGTGCCACCCTCTTTCTCGGCATAGATGGACACCGCGGCCCAGAAATGCTGGCCGGCGTACCTGCCATAGCCATGCTGCAAGGCATAAAGGACTTCATGCTCGACGGCTATACCTCCGCCCGAAAATTCTACAGTGAACTCGAACTCGACCTTATCGCTGAAACAGCGACACGACAACGAACCCACACCATCAGCGGCCCCTGGCCCCTCACCGTCCTCACCGTCCCATTGACGAATGACTAACAACCCATAACCC
>JGI10211J34971_10000120_pt1 | contig 59543 bp, 57 predicted proteins | sample Etolagsediment_FD_34971 | JGI IMG/M metagenome (IMG submission 34971) | reverse complement strand
GAAAAATATTTTTTAAAGGATGGAAAATGAAGAAACTATTTATAAATACTTTATTAGCAACTGGACTTTTAAGTTCACTTAATGCTGCTGAAGTAAAAATCGGTGTTATTATGCCTATGAGTGGTCCTATAGGTGGATTTGGGCAAAGTGCAAATAAAGGTATTGAACTAGCTCATGAACTACAACCAAAACTTAACAATGGGGATACTATTAAAGTGATCCTTTTAGATAATAAATCTGATAAGATAGAATCAGCTAATTCCATGCAAAAACTAGTTTCAAGTGATAATGTAGCTGCTGTTATTGGAGCCTTAACTTCTACAAATACTATGGCTATCACTAAAATAGCAGGTCAAAATAGAACTCCAATGGTAGCTCCAGTTGCTACAAATATTTTAGTAACAAAAAATAGAAAATATGCAAACAGAGTATGTTTTTCAGATGCATTTCAAGGACAAGTTGCAGCAAACTTTATAAAAAATGAACTTGGTAAATCAAAAGTTGTAGTTATAACTGATGTAAAACAAGATTATTCTATAGGGATATCTAAAGTGTTTAAAAAGTCTTTTAAACAACTAGGTGGAACAGTTTTAAAACAAGTAAAAATCACATCTGGAACAAGTGATTTTAAAGCTGTCGTTTCTAGTATTAAAAGTATGAAGCCTGAACTTATATTTTTTCCAATATACTCAGCTGAAGCTGCGCTTATTGCAAAACAGTCAAAACAGCTAGGACTCAATGTACCTTTTGTGGGGACAGATGGGATGACTGCTGATAATGTTTTTTTCGAAACAGGAGGTAAGGCAGTTGAAGGTTTTTACAATACAGACCTTTACTCTAGTGATGCACCAAAAACTACAAAAGCTAGCCAAGAGTTTACAAAAGCATACAAAACAAAATATAATGAAAAAGTACATCCATTTGCAGCGTTAAGTGCTGATTCTTACAATATCATAGTAAATGCTATGAATCAATGTAAAAATCCAACAGATGGTGTTTGTATCAATGAAAAAATAAAATCTACTAAAGGTTTTGAAGGTGTATCTGGTGTTATCTCTATAGAAAAAAATGGAGATGCAACAAGAAGTGCAGTTATAAACCAAATCCAAAATGGAAAAATGGTTTATAAAACTACTGTTAATCCATAAAATAGATAGCTTACTTGAAAAGTAAGCTATTATAAAACGACAATGGATATTTCAACTTTTATACAACAACTTATCAACGGTATTAGTTTAGGGTCTATGTATGGACTCATAGCTATAGGTTATACTATGGTCTATGGTGTTTTACGACTTATAAACTTTGCTCATGGCGATATTATGATGGTGGGTGCATTTTCTTCTTTTTTTGGTATGAGTGTTTTGGGACTTGATATATATTCAAGTGTTGTGTTTGCCATACTTATATCGGTAATTGTAGGTGTATTAACTGATAAGGTAGCCTACAAACCACTTCGTCATGCACCTAGAATTTCTCTTTTGATTACTGCTATTGGGATTAGTTTCTTTTTAGAAAACTTAGTGAATGTACTTTTTGGTGGAACTCCTAAATCATTCCATGCACCTGCATTTTTTGATCAAACTTTCCAAATAGGAAGTGCTATATTTACCCCTTTAGTTTTTATAGTGCCCTTGGTGACTATTTTACTTTTATTACTTCTTTTAACCCTTTTGTATCGTACAAAATATGGTATAGCTATCCGTGCACTTGCTTTTGATATAAAAACTGTTTCACTAATGGGAATTGATGTTAATAAAATCATTATGTATGTATTTATTATTGGTTCTAGTTTAGCAGCTGTTGGTGGCGTATTTTGGGCTATTAATTATCCTATTCTAACTCCTTATATGGGAGTTATGATAGGACTAAAAGCTTTTGCTGCTGCTGTTTTAGGTGGCATTGGTTCAGTATATGGTGCATTTTTAGGTGGTGTTATTTTAGGATTTACAGAAGTGATATTTGTCGCTTTTTTTCCTGAATATGGTGGATATAAAGATGCTATTGCTTTTGTATTTTTAATTTTAGTTTTACTCTTCCGTCCAACAGGGATAATGGGTATCAATTTTGAAAAAGCGAGGTTTTAATATGTTTCCATTAAGTAAAACTAATTTATTAAAACTTTTTTTAATTCTTTCTATTGTTCTATTTTTATTTGTCGCTCAAAATAATTTCAATGACTACACAATAAGAATATTAAATAATATTGCAATATTTATTATCCTTGCAGCTTCATACAATCTTATAAATGGTGTAACAGGACAGTTTTCTTTAGAACCAAATGGTTTTGTAGCTATTGGAGCTTATGTGACTGCCTTGGCACTTTTAAGTGAAGATATGAAGTGGGAACTCTTTCAACTTGAAGACCCGCATCCTTGGATATTAGCTCTTCATCTTGATTTAATTCCAGCACTGTTTTTTAGCGGATTAGCTGCAACAATAGTAGCTGTATTTTTAGCCACTCCTGTTTTTCGTGTAAGGGGTGATTATCTAGCTATTGTTACACTTGGTTTTGGATTTATCATTAAAGTGATTGCTATAAATAATCCAGAGTTTACAAATGGTTCAATAGGGTTAAATGAGATACCAACTGTTATAAACCTCTATTGGACTGGTGGTTTAGCAATACTTACTGTTATATTTATGTTAAATGTTATCTATTCTAAATATGGACGTGCTATGAAAGCTGTTAGGGATGATGAAGATGCCGCAAGTGCCATTGGGATAAATACTTTCAAAATAAAAACTTTAGCTTTTGGGACAAGTGCATTTTTTGAAGGTGTCGGTGGTGGACTTTTAGCCATACTACTTACTACTATTAGTCCTGATTTATTTACATTCTTTCTAACCTTTCAACTTCTTATTATTATAGTTCTTGGAGGACTTGGGTCTATGACTGGTGCTGTTATTGGTTCAGTTATTGTTGTTGGGGGAATGGAATGGCTTAGATTTCTTGATGGTCCACTTTTCTTATTTGGTATGGATTTTGGTTCACATCCAGGTTTACGAATGGTGGTATTTTCTGTTTTACTTATCATTATCATGCTTTTTGCAAGAGAAGGTATTATGGGGAAAAGAGAACTTTTTACACTCTTTAAAAGAAAGGGTAAAAAATGATACTGGAAGTAAAAAATATCACAAAAAACTTTGGTGGGGTGACAGCTATCAATAATACATCCTTTTCAATTGAATCAAAACAAATATATGGTCTTATTGGACCTAATGGTGCTGGAAAAACAACACTATTTAATATCATAACAGGAAACTACAAACCTACATCAGGAGATGTATTTTTAACGGGAACAAAAATTACAAATAAAAAAAATTATAAAATAGTACAAGATGGAATTGCAAGAACCTTTCAAAATATCAGGCTATTTTCTTCTATGAGTGTGGAGGAAAATATCCTAATAGGCTTTGATAGTAAAGCTAAATATACCTATTTAGAGTCTATGTTTAGATTGCCTCGTTTTTTTTCACATGAGAAACAGATAAAACAAAAAGCTCATGAGATTATGGAGTTTCTTGATATTTTACAATACAAAAAAGAGTTAGCAACAAGCCTTAGCTATGGAAGTCAAAGAAAAGTAGAGATTGCACGAGCACTAGCCACTCAACCAAAACTATTGCTTTTAGATGAACCAGCTGCTGGTATGAATCCAAATGAAACACATGAACTAGCACAACTACTTTTTAAAATACGAGATCACTACAACCTTACAATACTTCTTATAGAACACGATATGAAGTTTGTCAATCATATTTGTGATAAAGTGATGGTGTTAGATTATGGGAAAACTATTTTTGAGGGTAAAATTGAAGATGCTGTCAATGATGAAGAGGTTATCAAAGCATATCTAGGGGATTTTAAACATGCTTAAAATTAAAAATTTAGAGGTCTATTATGGACTTATTAAAGCTGTCAAAGGGATAAGTTTTGAAGTACCACAAGGAAAAATCATATCACTTATAGGTTCAAATGGTGCTGGTAAAACTTCAACACTTGAAGCAATAGTAGGAGATGTAAAAAAAAGTGGTCAAATTCTTTATAATGATCGTGATATTATAAAGATGCAAACTCATAAGATAGTACAAAATGGTATCTCACTAGTTCCAGAAGGTAGAAGAACATTTATCAATCTTACAGTTGAAGAAAACTTAAAAATAGGTGCCTATAATAATGAAGAACTTTTTGAAGAGAAAAAAGAGCATATGTACCAACTTTTTCCAAGACTTGTAGCTAAAAAAAATCAACTAGCAGGAACAATGAGTGGTGGAGAGCAACAAATGCTAGCAATTGCAAGAGCTTTAATGTCCAATCCAAAACTTCTTATGCTCGATGAACCAAGTATGGGTCTTGCACCAAAAATAGTTGGTGAGGTACTTGATATTATTTCAAATCTTAAAGATGAGGGGATAACTATACTTTTAGTAGAACAAAATGCTTATGCAGCGTTGGCTATAAGTGACTATGGATATATTTTAGAAAATGGTGAAATTGTTTTAGAAGATGAAGCTTCATTATTATTAAAAAATGATACTATAAAAGAAAAATATTTAGGTAGTTAAATATTATAAAATAATGAGGTAATAATGTGATGAAAAAAATATTTGATAACATCTCAAAAGTTTGGATTATTGTTTTTATTATCTTATTCATTATCACATTCGTATATATCCAACTCACAACACCAGCTACAAAAAAAACACTAACCATAGCAACCGGTTCAATAGGAAGTGACAGTTATGCGTATGCTATGTCCTATAAAGCACTACTAGAACCTGAAGGTGTTGAACTTGAAGTGATTCCTACTCTTGGTAGTCTAGACACTATTGGATATATGAAAGCAAAACAAGCAGATATAGGTTTTGTACATAGTGGGATACTTTTAAATAAAAGAGAATACAATTTTGAATCACTAGCAAGTGTATACTATGAACCTCTTTGGATATTTTATAGAAATGATGGCTACAGTATGAACTACCTAATTGAAGCTACTGGAAAAAATCTAGGTATCAGTATAACAAATGACGGTACCTACGATTTAGCACAAAAACTCTCTCTTTCAAATGGACTTATTGATAGTGTAAACAGTACTTATATTTATGATGAAGATGCCCTCACACAACTAAAAAATAAAAAAATAGATATCTTTATAACGCTTGCAACAAAAGACAATCAAAACATACAAAACCTACTTGCAGATCCAGATATAGAACTTATGAGTCTAAAAAGGATAAATGCCTATACTCAAAAGTTTGATTATCTTACCTCTTTAAAACTCTTTGAGGGGAGTATAGATTTATATAAAAATCTTCCATCATCTGATGTAAACCTCCTAAGCACAACACAAAACCTTGTATGTAATCCTGAAGTTCCAGGTGAGCTTATAAGATTGTTTTTAAAAAAAGTACAACAGATACATAAAGAAAAAACATTTTTTCAAAATGCAGATGAATTTTTGAATTCAAAACATATAGACACAGTTATCAACGATGATGCAGAGCTTTATTTACTAAATGGAGAGTCTTGGTTAGAAAAGATATTTCCCTATTGGATTGCTTCCAATATAGATAGACTAAAACTTCTTCTTATCCCTCTTATTTGGCTTATAATTCCACTGTTTAAAAGTATCATCCCTTTATATGTGATAACAACTCGAGCAAAAATATTTCGATGGTATGAAAAACTTGATAGTATAAACAGAAGAGTAAATAATAAAGAAGACTTAAGTGAGATAAAAAAAGATATAGCCCGCTTAAAAGAGGATATAGAAACAAAAACTCAAGTACCACTTTCTTATAAAGGGGAGTTCTATAATCTTATTGTCCATATTGAACTCTTAGAAAACAAAATAAATAAAATAGAAAACTCTTTATAAAATATTTTTTATTTTCAGAGCATCCATAACGATTTGTTTTCTATATATTAATTGTTCTTTACTAATCTCTCCATTAAAAGCAAAAAACCAAACTCTATTTGATTTTTGAATATAACCAACATACCAACCTATTGTTCCTGACCAACCAGACTTTGCTCTAATAATATAGTTGTCATTTTGTTCAACTATTAATATCTTTTTTAAAATATCTATATTTTTTTGTTCAAATGGCAATTGATTTTTATAGAGTCTTTGAAGAAACTCTATTTGTTGTACTGCAGATATTTTTATATCACCTGTTAGCCAAAATTTTGATATATGTTCCCCTACTTTATGATTTCCATAGTCCATCTTTTGTAAATACTCTAAATATTTCTCTTTTCCTATTTTTTTAGCAAATCTATTATAACACCATACACAAGATACTGCTATAGCTGTTTGCAAATTTTGATCTTTATTCCAAGGTTCATAATCTCTTATTTTTCCATCCCATTGTATAGTTTCATATTCATCGTTAATGATTTTTTCTTCTAACGAAATAAGTGTATTTGGTATTTTAAATGTTGACGCTGGGATATATTGAGTTAATGCTCTTTTTCTATTGTATATATACTTTTCTTTACTCTCTAAACTAGCTAATACAAAAGTACCTTTTATATTTGAATTTTTAAATATCTGTTCAAAATCTTTATCATTTGCAAATACACTCTCCCATACAAATAATAAAATAACTATTATTTTAAGAAAATACATTTTATCTCCTTTTATTGAACTTTTTAATTGTATAGAAATTCTTCTTACAATAAACCTCTTAATTACCAAAAATACCCTATAAAATCACAGCTGTTTTTGATATAATAATTGGATGGAAAATAACATAATAAACAAACTAAAACAACACAATTTACTAAAAGTTATCGATGAACCTCTAGATATATATTTAGAGATTCCACATATTGCTTATATAGAAGTAAAAAAAGAGGATAGCAAGGCTCTCCTTTTTACAAACCCTATAGATAGAAAGAATCATAAAGAGTTTACTACACCAGTACTTATGAATGTTTTTTGTTCTCCAAAAGCAGTAGAACTTTTCATAGGGGATGGGGATACAATAGCACAAGAGATTCAAAGCCTTTTAAAAATGAAACCACCAACAGGTTTTATGGATAAGCTTTCAATGTTTGGACAACTTTTTAATCTCAAATCGGTATTTCCAAAACGATTAAGTGGAAAAGGAGAATGTCAACAAGTTATAAAAACTGGAAGTGAAGCAAAACTTAGTGACCTACCAATCCTTACTACTTGGGAGCAAGATGGTGGTCCTTTTATCACTATGGGGCAAGTTTATACAACAAGCTTAGATGGTAAGATGCACAATGTAGGGATGTATAGACTTCAAGTATATGATGACCATACTTTAGGAATGCATTGGCAAATACACAAAGATAGCAACCACTTTTTCCATGAATACAAAAAAGCTGGCAAAAAAATGCCAGTATCTATAGGTATCGGAGGAGATCCTATGTATATTTGGTGTGGACAAGCACCACTTCCTATTGGGGTGTTTGAGTTGATGTTATATGGATTTGTAAAAAAAGAAAATGCAAGACTTGTAAAATCTATCACAAATGACATCTATGTACCACACGATGTGGACTTTGTGATAGAGGGGTTTGTAGATGTTGAAAATATGCGAATCGAAGGACCTTTTGGAGATCATACTGGATATTATACTTTAGAGGAAGAGTATCCATTTTTGGAAGTGACAGCAATTACATCTAAGAAAAATCCAGTATTTGCAGCTACAGTAGTAGGTAAACCACTTCTAGAAGATAAATATATGGGTCATGCCACAGAAAGAATCTTCTTACCACTACTGCAAACTACTGCACCTGATTTGATTGACTACTATATGCCTGAAAATGGTGTATTTCATAATCTTATCTTAGGAAAAATAAAAACCGCTTACCCTGGTCATGCAAGTCAGATTATGCACGCATTTTGGGGTGTAGGTCAAATGAGTTTTGTAAAACACGCAATTTTCGTCAATCAAGATGCACCAGAACTCTCATCAAATGAGATTATCCCATATATCTTAAATAGAGTTGATGCTCAAGAGTTGCTTATCACAAAAGGTGTAGTAGATGCGCTAGACCATAGTAGTCCAAAATTTGCAGTTGGTGGAAAGCTTGGAGTTGATTGTACAGGTGATGAGTGTGATGAACTTGGTATTGAAGTTTTAGAAGATGCTTTTCTTTTAGAAAAAATGCAAAATATCTCAAAAGATATAAAAGGTTTAAAACAATACTACACCAATACAAAAAATCCAATAGTAGTAATAAGTGTAAAGAAGAACAGAAGCCAAAAATACCTCATAGAGGAACTAAAACCCCTATTCTCTCATATTAAAATATTAGCAATAGTAGATGAGAAAAACAATACTTTAGACAATCCTTATATGCTAGTATGGAGAGTTGTAAATAATATAGATAGCAATAGAGATATCTATATAGATGGACATACTATAAGTATAGATGCAACAAATAAAAATTCACATGATAACTTCCAGCGAAGATGGCCAGATGATGTTGTATGTACAACGAGTGTGATTGAGGATTTAAGAAAGAGAAAGATTATAGATGTGGATAATGCATTTATTGATTATTGGGGGATTGTAGAAGAAAAATAAAGATATACATTCAAGTAAAGAGATACAACAAAATTAAAATTTTATAGAATAATTAAAAAAGGGTGCTACAAAAGTAGCACCCTTTTTCTTATATTTAAAAGATAATTATTTTATTGCCGCTTTAGCTTCATCAGAATATTTATATCCTAACTCATACGCTTTTAAGTTCAGTTCATGAACTTTTGCAGGTACTTTTGAAAGCATAACTTCTTTAAGAACCTCTTTATCAATAGCATCCATAAAATTATTTGCAATAGCAAGAGCAATAACAGATTGAGTAATAACATTCCCAACTTCCTCTTTTGCTATAGTAATAATAGGTATCTCTACGATATTCCATTTTTTTCTATCTTCCTCTGTTGGGTGCACTAAGTTTGGTTCAACAACAATCGTCCCACCTGGTGTAACACCGTCTTTAAATAAGTCAAAACTTACTTGTGCAACAGAAAGCATAAAGTCAATTTCACCATCATTTGCATAAGGATAAAAAATTTCTTCATCATCTAAAGTGATATCAACAACTGTAGCACCACCTCTTACTTGTGAAGTATATGTAGCAGTTTTTAGTCCATATCCACCAGTTTTGATTTTTGCAGCTGCAAAAATCTCACCAGCAAGAAGAACACCTTGTCCACCAACACCTGTAAATCTCATTAATGTTCTAGCCATAGTGTCTCCTTATATTTTTTTCTCAAAGTCATCTTGAGTAATAACTTTTCGTTTACCTTGCTGTACAGCTTTGATATCTTCGTACATATCACAATATTCTCTTGCATTTGTATCATGTTTTAAAACACCTGTAGGGAACATATTTAATTGCTCTTCTTCAGATAGCTTTTCAAATTTACTTAACGGTGTAGTAATAGAATCAATCCAGTCTAAGTTTTCCATAGCTGATTGCATTTTATTTTTTCTACCAAGGTTAATATGACAATTTGACATAACATCAAAGAAACTAAATCCATTATGCTCAAAACCTTTAACTAAAATTCTTTCTAGTTTTTTAGGATCAAGCATAGTTTCTCTTGCTACAAATGAAGCACCAGAAGCAATAGCTAACTTACAAGCATCAAAAGTTGGATCAATATTACCAGCTTTTTGAGATACAGTCCACATACCTTGAGGTGTTGTAGGACTTGTTTGTGAGTTAGTAAGACCATAGATGAAGTTATTGATAACAATCATATTGATATCAATATTTCTTCTACAACCATGAATTGTATGATTTCCACCAATAGCAAGTGCATCACCATCTCCAGCTACACATATTACATGTTTATCTGGGTTTGCTAGTTTTACACCTGTTGCAAATGCAACTGTTCTACCGTGAGTTGTATGTACTGTATTAAAATCAACATAAGAAGAAAATCTTCCTGAACATCCAATACCAGAAACAACACACACATCATCTTGTTTCCAACCACATTTATCAATAGCTCTGATAACGGCTTTTAAAATAACACCGTCACCACATCCCCAACACCATAGTGTTGGCATTTTTTCTAATCTTAAGTATTTATCATAATTAAATGCCATCGTTAGTTACCTCTCATCTCTTTTACTTTTTCAACTATTTCATAAGGTGATAGTGCTCTACCATTTACTTTAAATAGTCCTTCTATATCAAGTCTTCCTGATGCTCTTTGTACTTCATCTCTATATTGACCAATATTTAACTCAACACATAATACATCTTGAATTTTACTTGTCCACTCTTTGATTTTAGCAGCAGGACTTGGCCATAAAGTAATTGGTCTAAATAAACCAGCTTTAATACCATCTTTTCTTAAGTGTCTAATTGTTTCTTTTGCTGCAAGTGATACTGAACCATACGCAATAATCATAAAATCAGCATCATCCATCATATATTCTTCATAAGATTCTAATTCATCTTCATGTGCTTCTACTTTGTTAAATAATCTTTCAATTAATAATCTACAAGTAGTAATCTCTTCTGTTGGGAAACCTTTTCCATCATGGTGAAGACCTGTAAAGTGGTATCTATATCCTTTAAACATTGGATTTAATACAGCTGGCTCATCTTGTGCCACACCATAAGGTCTGTACTCTTCAGCTGGACCATCAAATGTTTTTCTTAGTTTTATACCAGCTTTTACCTCTTCTTTTGTAGGTATCATAGCTTTACCATGCATATGCCCAAGTGTTTCATCTAGTAACACAAATACAGGTTGCATAAATCTATCTGCTAAATTAAAAGCTCTTACAGTTTCTGTGTAACATTCTGCTAAATCACCTGCACATACAGTAATTGATTTATAATCTCCATGTGAAGGATTTTTTGCTTGTGCAACATCCCCTTGAGATACTCTTGTTGGTAAACCTGTTGATGGTCCACCTCTCATAACATTTACTACCACTAAAGGTACTTCTGCCATTTGAGCAAGCCCTAAGTTCTCAGCTTTTAGTGAGATACCTGGTCCTGAAGTTGCAGTCATAGATCTTACTCCACTCATAGATGCACCAATAGCACATGCTACACCAGCAATTTCATCTTCCATTTGAATCGCAGCTCCACCATTTTTTGGTAAAAGATCTGAGATTGTATGCATTACTTCACTTGAAGGAGTAATAGGATACCCTCCAAAAAATTCACAACCAGCATCAACTGCTGCAATTGCAGCTAAGTCATTACCAGTAGATATTATTTCTCTAGTTGCCATTAATTTTCTCCTTATTTCCCGTAATTTTCAGGTAATCTATAGTTGTTTTCTATAATTGCAGCAGCTCTTGCTTTTGCTTCATCTGTTAATTTTGCAAACTTCATATTATCTGCTTTTTTATCTGCAACATATATTGCAAAGTCTGGACAGTTTAATTCACAATCATTACAACCAATACAACTATCAAGTGCAACGATTTCAATCATCGCTCCTAAAGTAGATGTTGGCTCTGGCTTCATTGACAACACTCCCGCTGGACAAACAGACACGCATATATCACATGCTTTACATCTTGCAGTATCAATCCATACTGGAGTATTTTCAGGTGCTTTCATTAAAGACATATTTTCCCCTTCATTATTCAATTAAATTAAATAGAATATATGATTCTCATACATTACTAAGAAACATCATATCGTATAATATTTAATATAGTTTTTAATATTTAGTTAGATTTTTCTATATACTTATTTAGTGTTACTATTTGAATCATATTTAATATAGAACAAGTTCCTATTTAAAAATTATTTCTACTCTTCTATTCATTGCCCTACCCTCAGGTGTTACATTTGTGGCAATTGGCATAGTCTCACCATACCATTTTATAGAAGTTCTCTCAAGATTTACTCCATAACTTTCTAATTGTTTCAAAACTGTATAAGCTCTTTTCTTAGAAAGTATAAGATTTGTTTTGTAGTCTGCTGTTGAATCAGTATGACCTTTGATAATCAGCGTATATCCAAAAGCTTCATTAGCAAGCTTAGAATATTCTTCTAGAAATTGTGTATTTTTGATATCAAGACTAGAAGAGTTATGCACAAAATTCACAGTTCTTTTTATCTTTTTCGTACAACCATATTGATCGACAAAAACCCCTGCAGGTGTATCTAAACACTTATCTACTTCATCTTGAACCAAATCATTATCAATGTCAACAGCACACATATATGCAAAACTTAAAAGAAAAAGAAAAATAATTTTATTCATAGAAAACCTTTTTTATATATTTTCAATTATAGTTATACACCACTTAAATATTAATTAGTTATGATACTACATGAATTATCTCTATTTGTTTTTAATATCTTTTATATCCGCTACAATTTTTCCAATGGGAAGTGAAGCACTCCTTTTATATGACTTATCAATTAACCTTAACCTCTATTTACTTTTTATATTTGCTACCTTTGGTAACTCTTTGGGTTCCATAGTAAATTATTGGTTAGGATTAAAAGGGGAAGAATATCTTTTATCTCGCAAAATGATAAAACAAGACAAAATTAACAAAGGAAAAAAGTTTTTCGATAAATATGGAGGCTTTAGTATATTGATGTCATGGGTACCAATCATTGGTGACCCGATAACATTTGTAGCAGGAATACTAAAATATAATCTAAAAAAATTTATTCTTTTAGTAATCTTAGCAAAAGGTGGAAGATATCTTTTTGTAATTCTTAGTTATCAGTTTCTTACTAATAATTAAGAATTTAATTTATCATACTCTAATTGTAATTGTTTATAAACAGTATTATATGAAGCATTTTCTAACTCTTCTAAAATAGCTATCATAATAACATTGTCTTCTTTACCATCCCATACTTTTATATAAGTACCCTCTTTATAACCATTGTCTTGCCTAAATTTATTTAAAGAGTTTTTCCCTATATAAAGTTTTTGAAGCCATGTAAAGCTAAGACCAGATAATTTACAACATCTAAAGAATTGATCTATAAATCGCTCTACTCCACTAAATTGTGGCATATTCCCAGTTTCTATTGCAAATGCAATATAAGAAAGTTTTTCTGCTTCTTTTACAATAAGTTTTACATCTATATCTCGTAACTCTACAGCTTCATAAATACAATGTGTATTTACTAAAGATACAGCTTTTGGTATATTTGTTTCTTGTAAAATATAGCTCATTAAGAAATGCCATACATCCACAAGTTCTACATGAAGATTATTTAAATCAGGCTTATCATCTATATTTTTCCAATGTTTCCAAGGAGTAGAATCTATTAACTCCGCTACTTCCATATGAATACATCTAAGCCAATTGATCTCTTTGTCAAATTTATTTATACCTAGTTCCCAGTTTGTACCATTTGTATCATCATTTAACTTCTTTTGTAAAACAAACATCTCTTCAAGTTTAGCTGGGAAACTTGAAGATTCTTCAAGTAATGCAGCTAGCGGTAAACACTCTTCTACTAAAATATCTAAGGAATTGTTTTCACTTGGAATATTTTGTTCACCTTGTAGTAAATGAACTATAAGAGCTATTGTATAAGGTATCTCATCTTTTTGCTCCCACTCTAATATATCACTAGGTGTAACACCTACATAGTTAGCGAAACTTTCAATTGTAGAAAAACCAAGATTTTTTACAGTTGTTTTTAACTCTTCATATAACAATTCTTTCTCCTATATATTCTTCAATCAATTATGATACAATTATTTTGTTTAAATTATTTTGTATGTAATACTCTAGCTTACAAATTTTTATTTTTCGGTTCATAAAAACTACATTCAACGCCGCTACTTTGTTTTACAACAATAGAAGGCAAAGCTTGTGACTTAAAACCATAAGCTCGACAGCCATGTGGTTTATTTTTTTCCCATGTCACATAGTAGAATTTACATCTTTGACATATAATTCTTTTATCCATAGAAGATATTATAATTAAATATGTTTTAAGAAGAGTTTATATACAATAAATCTAATTTAAAGTGACAAAAAAACTGTAAATTGTAGATTATTCAAGTAAGTATCAAAAAGTTACATCTTTCAATACTATCTGCAAAAAAAACAAATCAAATAAATTTTATAATGTTTATTATGCTAATTTAAATAAATATGATTTAATAAATTTTAGGAATAACAATGACAAATAGAAAAGTTGGTATAATTGGTGCTGGTGCCGTTGGTGCAACTGCTGCTTTTAGCTTAAGTATGACAGGAGCTTGCAATGAAATTATCCTTTATGATATAGCTACAGATGTAGCTGTGGGAAAAGCAATAGATATAGAACAGTCAACTAATTACTCACCATCTGGTACAAAAGTAACTGGAGTTGAAAAACCATCTGAAATAAAAGATTGTGATATAGTTGTTATCACAGCAGGTGTACCAAGAAAAGGTGACATGACAAGAGAAAATTTACTACTTATAAATGCAAAAATCATGAAAGAAGTTGTAGAAAATATAAAAATATACTCACCAAATGCTATTATAATTTGTGTTTCAAACCCTTTAGATGTTATGACATATGTATGTCAAAAAATCACAAACTGGGATAGAAATAGAATCATAGGAATGGCTGGGGCTTTAGATAGTTCGCGAATGGCTTATCAAATAAACAACCATTTAGGATATGGAAGAGCACAAACAAAAGCTATGGTAATAGGTGACCATGGAGAAAATATGATACCAGTACCTTCATTGTCTTCAATTGGTGGAGTTCCTATTACAGAGATTATCTCAAAAGAAAATATGGAACAAATCATAGCAAGAACCAAAACAGGAGGTGCCCAGATAGTAAAACATCTTGGGACTTCAGCATACTATGCACCAGGTCGATGTGTTGCTGTTATGGTTGAAGCTATTTTAAATGACAGTCAAATAGTGATACCATCATCAGTTGTACTAGATGGGGAATATGGGCATAGAGATGTATCTGTGGGTGTACCTGTAATTGTAGGAAAAAATGGTATTGAAAAAATTATTGAGTTAGAATTTGATAAAGAGTTAACAAAAAAATTTAACAAATCAGTAGAAACCATAAAAAATAGTATTGAGGTTCTAGAAAAAAATAATTTCTTCTAATAAGTAGTAGCAAAACTACACATAAAAAGGATAAGCTTTTTAGCTTATCCTTTTTTTTTATATAATATTTAATTATTTGATGTTACTATAATTAATAAAATATTTTAATAATATGGAGTTTAAATGAGAGTAATAGAATTTAACGATGTAGTTAAAGCTGTTAGAGATATCATTGTTCATTGTGGTACAGATTTACCACAAGATGCTTATGATGCTTTAAAACAAGCTATGGAAGAAGAAAAGTCACCAGTATCTAAAGAGGTATTAAAACAAATTTTAGAAAATGCAGATATTGCAAAAGATGAAAAAAGACCACTTTGTCAAGATACTGGACTTGCAGTGTTTTTCGTAAAAGTTGGTGATGAAGTAAAAGTTAATGGTGGTCTTTTAAAAGATGCTATTAATAAAGGGACAGAGCAAGGTTATACAGATGCTTACCTAAGAGCTAGTACTTGTGAACCATTTAGTCGAGCTAATTTAAAAGATAAAGTTGGTTATAACTTACCAGCTATTATCCATTTTGATATAGTTGCTGGTGATAAAATAGATATAGAATATGCTGCAAAAGGTGGTGGAAGTGAAAATGTATCACGAGCTACTGTATTCCCACCAGCTGCTGGAAAAGATGGAATTGTTGAGTATGTAAAAGAGGTTATTTCAAATGCTGGACCAAATCCATGTCCTCCTATTACAGTTGGTGTTGGTATTGGTGGTACTTTTGAAAAAGCTGCTATTAGTTCAAAACATGCACTTTTTAGAACATTGGGGACACATAATGAAGACCCAGAGATGGATGAGTTAGAGCAAAGAATTTTAAAAGAGATAAACAACCTTGGTATTGGAGCTATGGGTATGGGTGGAACGAAAACAGCTTTAGCAGTTCATATTGAAGCAAATCCATGTCATATAGCTAGTTTACCAGTATCTGTAAATGTACAATGTCATAGTTCAAGACATACACATATAACTATATAAAGAGGTATGAAATGAGTAAAACATATAATTTAACAACTCCATTAACAGAAGAACAAACAAGAGAGTTAAGAGCTGGTGATATAGTATATTTAAGTGGAGTTATTTATACAGCTAGAGATGCTGCACATAAGAGACTTGTTGATTTAATAGAAGCGGGAGAAGAACTTCCTTTTGATTTAGAGGGAAGTGTGATATATTTTGTAGGACCAACACCACCAAAACCAGGTGATCCAATAGGAAGTGCAGGACCTACTACATCATATAGAATGGATAGCTATAGTCCAACTATGTTAAAACATGGTTCAAAAGGTATGATAGGAAAAGGAAAAAGAAACCAAGATGTAAAAGATGCTTGTAAAGAGTATGGAGGTATCTATTTTGGTGCAACAGGTGGTGCTGGTGCACTTCTTGGAAAACAGATAAAATCAGCAGAAATCATAGCCTATCCAGAACTAGGTCCAGAAGCTGTACGAAAACTTGAAGTAGAAAACTTTCCTGTAACAGTTATCAATGATACTTATGGTGCAGATTTATACCAAATGGGACGAGAACAGTACGAAGTAAAATAAATCATTATATTTAAAATTTATTTTATAAAAAGAGACTCAATTTAGAGTCTCTTTTTTAATTTTTATACATATTTAATTAATATTTAAATACACTATCATTACAAATAGAGAAAGGATTTATTATGAAACTTTCAACAAAAACATCAGCAATCATTCTAACACTTTGCTTTTCTTCAATGAGTTTAGAAGCTATTAAATTAACAAATGAAGCAAAAAAAGGTCAAATATTATATACAAAAGCAAACTGTCAAAAATGTCATGACTTAGATGGTGAATTTGATCCGAAAGAATCAAAAGCAACAAATCACCAAGAACTTACAACATGGGTAAAAAACTGTGCTACACATTTTGAAACTGGATGGTTCCCAGAAGAGGAACAAAAAGTGATAAAGTATCTAAACGAAACACACTATCAGTTAAAAAGTAACTAAAATTACCAATTTGATACAATTTGTAACTTATTTTACATAAATAACCAGTTCAAATAAAAATGTAAAAATAGTTAAATCAGTTACTGGTTATAATTACTTAAATTCAAATCTTACATAGGAGAAACGATGAATATTCACGAATATCAAGCGAAACAGATTTTTGCAAAGTACGGTGTACCAACACCAAGAGGTATTGTTGCAAATACACCATCTCAAGCAGTTGCTGCTGCTCATGAATTAGGTGGAAACATTTGGGTTGTTAAAGCTCAAATTCATGCAGGTGGAAGAGGACTTGGTGGAGGTGTAAAACTAGCAAAATCAATTGAAGAAGTTGAACAACTAGCTAGTGAAATTTTACATATGACACTAATTACTCATCAAACAGGACCTGAGGGGAAAGAAGTTCATAAAGTATATATTGAAGAGGGAGCTGATATTAAAGATGAGCTTTACCTTGGTGTAGTACTAGATAGAGCAAAAGAGATGCCTGTAATTATGGCTTCAACTGAAGGTGGTATGGAGATAGAAAAAGTTGCAGAAGAAACTCCTGAAAAGATTGTAAAAGTTGCAGTTGATCCAGCTGTTGGGTTTCAAGGTTTTCATGGTAGAGAATTAGTATTTGGACTTGGAATCACAGATAAAACTGAACAAGCTAAATTTATAAAATTTGCTCAAGCTTTATACAAAGTATATATGGAAAATGATGCAGAGATGATTGAAATTAATCCACTTATTAAAACAGGTTCTGGAGATTTCTTAGCACTTGATGGAAAAATGGGATTTGATGATTCAGCACTTGGAAGACATCCTGATATTGAAGATATGAGAGATATCAGCGAAGAAGATCACGATGAAAGAGAAGCAAGCCAATATGGACTTTCTTACATCTCTCTTGATGGTGAAATTGGTTGTATGGTAAATGGTGCTGGCTTAGCTATGGGTACTATGGATACTATTAACTATATGGGTGGAACACCTGCAAACTTCCTTGATGTTGGTGGAAAAGCAAATGCAGAAACAGTTGCAAAAGGATTTGAAATAATTTTAAAAAACCCAAAAGTAAAAGCAATATTTGTTAATATTTTTGGTGGAATTGTAAGATGTGATAGAATTGCAAACGGTATATTAGAAGCTACAAAAATGGTAGATGTAAGAGTTCCAGTTATTGTAAGACTTGATGGTACAAATGCTGTAGAAGCTGCTGAAATACTTAAAAACGCAGGTATCTCAAATGTTATTAGTGCAACAGATTTAGGTGATGGTGCAAGAAAAGCAGTTGAAGCTGCAGCGGCACAATAAGGAGTATAATAGATGTCAATTTTAGTAAACAAAGATACAAAAGTAATCGTTCAAGGTTTCACAGGTAAAGAGGGAACTTTCCATGCAGAACAATGTTTAGCATATGGAACAAATATTGTTGGTGGTGTTACTCCAAATAAAGGTGGTCAAAAGCATTTAGAAAAACCTGTTTTTAATACAGTAAAAGAAGCTGTAAATGCTACAGGTGCAACTGTATCTATGATATTTGTACCACCTGTTTTTGTGGCTGATGCTGTTATGGAAGCTGCTGATGCGGGAATAGAACTTGCTGTTATTATCACTGAAGGTGCTCCTGTAAGAGATATGCAAGCTGCTAAAGCATACGCGGTAAAACATGGCATGATGACTATTGGACCAAACTGTCCAGGTATCATCACTGCTGAGGAATGTAAAATAGGTATTATGCCAGGTGCTATTTTCAAAAAAGGAAATGTAGGACTTATCTCTAAATCAGGAACTTTAACATACGAAGGTGCAAATCAAGTATGTAAAGAAGGATTTGGTATCACAACTGCTGTTGGTATTGGTGGAGATCCTATTATTGGGTTATCATACAAACAACTTCTTCCTATGTTTGAAGCAGATCCAGAAACTGAAGCAATTGTTATGATTGGTGAGATTGGTGGAGATCTTGAGATACAAGCAGCAGCTTTTATCAAAGAGAACATCACTAAGCCAGTTGTTGCATTTATTGCTGGTCAAACAGCTCCTAAAGGGAAAAGAATGGGTCATGCTGGTGCTATCGTATCAGGTGGTGCTGGAACAGCTGCTGAAAAAATGGCTGCTCTTGAAGCTGCTGGAGTTAAAGTTGTTGTATCTCCTGCAGAAATTGGGAAAGCTGTAAAAGAAGTATTAACTAAATAATTTATACTACTTTCTTATTAAAAAAAGGTTGCTAAATATAGCAGCCTTTTTTTATATCTTATTGCATATAATTTTTTTGTAGTATAATATACAAGAGAAATATAAAATAGGAATTCATATGCTACTACAATCAACAAATATCAATAAGTTATTTATCCTTTTCATATCATTTATTATTATTGTTACATCATATACTATCAATATAGACAAACAAGGTGAATCTATCGTTGATGATTCATTAACTAATGCTATAAAAGTATTTGCAGTAGCTAAAGGTCTTAATGGTGCCATCTCCCTTGCACAAGGTACAGAGATCAATGCAGCGGTACTTACAATAACTATAGGGGAAGTCCTTGATCCAATCAATGATTTAGTTGAGCAATTCTCTTGGGTAATGTTAGCAAGTATCACATCTCTAGGAATTCAAAAAATACTTTTAAACTTTGTTACAGGAAATATATTTACCTTTATAGTAATAGGTGCAATTATAATTCTTAATATTTGGATGTTTATAAGGTTTTCAAATGATATGAAAATTAGAGATATATTTTTTAGAGTTACAATTATTTTAATCTTTTTACGATTTAGCATCCCCATCATGTCTATGTTAAATAGCTTTGTCTATGAACACTATGTTAAAAATGATTATAATATAGAGATAAACCAAAAGTTAATTAATAAATCGTCACAAGAGATTAATAATATCACTCAACAAACAATTCAAGATAAAGAAAAAACAAATAGTAACTTTTTAGATTCTGTAAAAGAGACTTTTAATAATGTAACAAATAATATTTTTAATCTAGAATATTATAAAAGTAAAGTAAAAGAGTATCAAACTACAACAGAGAAAACAAGTGATTATATCTTAAACCTCATAGTTGCATTTAGTTTTAAAACCATCTTCTTTCCACTGGTATTTTTATTTTTACTCTATCAACTTCTCAAAAGTGTCATAAAAATTGGAAAATAAAAAAGGTTGTCAGATGACAACCTTTTTTTATACTTTTAATTTCGGTAAATCTCGTTTTCTACTAGCTAGTACTGTTACAACAAATACTAAAGCTGTAAGAACATAAGCCCATGTAGGAATAGGAACTGGATCACCTGTAGCATATGAATGCATACCACTAAGATAAAAATTCACTCCAAAATATGTCATTAAAATTGTAGAAAAAGCCCAAGTTGAAGCTACTGCAAATGCATATGGAGTATTAAATTTTGGTATAAATCTAAGATGGATAACTAATGCATAAAAAACAATCGCTACATAAGCCCAAGTCTCTTTTGGATCCCATCCCCAGTATCTTCCCCAAGATTCATTTGCCCAAACACCACCTAAAAAGTTTCCTACAACAAGTGCAGCTAACCCTAGAATCAAAGCAGCTTCATTTATAGCTGTGATATGATTGATTGTACTATCAATGTGTGGCTTTTTAGAATCTCTAAATATAAACAATACCATTGCCATAAAACCAAGCATAGCACCAATTGCTAAAAATCCATACGAACCTGTAATAATAGATACATGTATTGTCAACCAATAAGATTTTAGAACAGGAACAAGGTTTGTTATTTGTGGATCAACACCTGTTAAATGAGCTGTAAACATAAATACACCAGCCATAACAACTGTTGCACTTAAAGCCATAAGAGATTTTCTAAAGAAAATAACACCAGCAAACATAACAGACCAAGCAATATAAACTAATGACTCATAAGTATCACTCCAAGGTGCATGACCACTTATATACCATCTATGCCCCATACCAAAAGTATGTATAGCAAATAAAACTGCAAGTATTACAAAAAATGCAGTATTTACTTTTGGAGATGACCAGTTTTTATTGAATACAGTTAAGAATGAAACTATAAATAATACAACTCCCAAAATCATATATGCAATAGTGAGTTTTGAAAATACTGAAAGGTTATTAAACAAAATCTCACTATTTATAACATCTTTAGAAGGAATTACATCTTTTCCTATTTTTCTTTGATATTGACTAATTAAACCTATGTATTTATTTGCATCTTCATAATTAGCATTTACAGTATTATCAATAAATCCTCGTACCATTAAAGTAACTACCTCTTTATCTTTATCATGGAATTTATCCATAGCATCAATAGGGTTGTACCATTTTGTATTATCATGATTATGACCATCAGCAGGTCTAGGAAAAAGATTAAATAAATTTCCAAAATATACCATATAAGCGATATTTAGTCTTTCATCTAATCGTAAAATATCTTTCTCAAAAGTACCTCTTTGATTTGGATTCATTGCATTTGCTTTATTTACTAAATCTTTTAACTTATATTGTCCTTGTCCATTAAACATTTCAGAAAAAGCAACATATTTTCTGTTCTCTTCAAAACCTAATTCTTTTTTCAATTTTGGAGTTTTGATTTTAAGCATTTTTAAATCTCTCCAAACTTCAGGACGAGTAATCATACCTAAAACTACTTGGTTTGGATTCATCCCTAAAAATTCACTTTTTCTTGAAAGTTTGTTTAAAATTTCTCTATTTAATGAATCAACTGGTTTCATTCTTCCCATACCAGACTGAACTACTAATTTACCAAATAAATCAGCTGTCTTTTTTGAATCATTTTTATATGTTTCAAGATATTTTACAGAGTCATTTTGCTTAAGATTTTGCGTTGTGTTTTCTTGTGCATAAGAAGTATTATTAAAAACAGCTACTGCAATAAAAGCAACAACTACACTGTTAAACTGTTTTGTATATTGTAGTAACTTTGAAAATCTAGATTTTTTATCAAACATATTCATCAATAATCCTAACGCTAATAGAAAATACCCTACATAAGTAGGAATTGTACCTGGGTCATTATTTACAGATAATACGGTACCTGTTTCATCTGGGTCATATGAACTTTGAAAAAACTGAAATCCACCATATTGTAAAGTAGAGTTCATAAATATTCTATAATCAAACTCAACATTATTAGCTTTATCTATAAGTGTAACTTCACTTGCATAAGAAGATGGTGACATACTTCCAGGATATCTATCTAGTTGAAAATCATTAAGTCTTATAGCAAATGGTACTGTTAAAGGTTTAGACCCATAAGTTGCTATAACTCTAACATTGTTTTTAAAATCTATATCTCTTACAAGACCTACATTTCCTCTTTGACCTACAAGTTTTTCAACTTTTTCTTCACCATCAATAGTAAACTTTACTCCAATAAGATTCATAGTTGCCTTTGCTTTTTTTGCAAACTTATAACTATCTAAATGTACATTTAGATTTTTATCACCAAATGCTATATCATGATTAAAATAGTTACTTCCTATAGCACTAAACTCTTTTTGAAACTCGGCATAATATGTCTTACCATTATCAATAATAGTAACTTGTAAATATGGTTCTAAAGATATCATCTCATTTTGAGTTTGCCCCTCTTTAATGTGCATAATTCCCTCATAACCAATGTATCTAGTCATACCTGCACCAATCAACATAATAATAAATGAAGAATGAAAAATAAATTTCGCTTTTTGTCGCCACATTTTTCTTCTATAAATTATACCACTTAGGTTAACTGCTGCAAGTACCATTACAATCTCATACCAAATGTTATTATAAACTAAAACTCTAGCTGTTGATGTACCAAAATCATTTTCAATAAATGTAGCAACACCAGCCCCTGCACCTAAAAGTATAAACAGTAGTGCCATTGTCCAATATGAAAACAATATGTCTGAAATTTTTTTAATTACTATGCCCATAAAAATCCTTGTATAAAAATAATTTGAGATTATAACAAAAGAAGTTTAGCTTTTAGAGTGATTTATAAACACTAGTATCCCTATGGAAGCTAAAATAAAGTTTTATACTAAAAATTTAATAATAAATTCACTACCTCGTAACTTCTTATTCTCATGCACAAACTCTACATTCTTAACTTCAATACTCCCACCCATACCATCAACAATTATATTGTAAACCATATGAAGTCCTAGTCCTGTACCTTGTGATTGATGTTTTGTTGTAAAGTATGGTTCAAAAATTTTAGATTGAATACTTTGTTCAATTCCACCACCACTATCTTTAAATGATATCAATATTGCATTATTTTCTTTTTTAATCGTTATAAATATATATCTCTTTTCTTCTGATATTTGTTGTAAAGCATCTTTAGAGTTATTAAAAAAGTTCATAAAACACTGTACCATTTCATTAGAATATCCAAAGAAAACAACATTCTCATCTATATCAAGTATTATATTTAAATTATCATTTTTTATAGAACCATCAACTAATTTTAAAAAACTATGAATAGTTTCTTGGAGTAAAAAATTCGTTTTCTCTTTATCTGCTTTTATAAAATCTCTAAAATCATCTATTGTTTTTGAAAGATATTGAACATTTACATTAATTATTTCACAGTGTTCATTAAGTTTTTCATCATCTAGCATATCATATTGTTTTTGTATTTGCATACCTGTTGAGCTTGTAGATATCACTGATAACGGTTGTCTCCATTGATGTGCAATGTTTCCTATCATTTCACCCATTGCTGCTAATTTTGATTGTTCTTGAAGTAATTTATCTTTTTTAATCTGTTCCGTTATATCATTTAAAGTAAGTAAAATATCACCATTATCACTAAAATGTGTTGCACTTGTAAGAAAACAACTTCTAGTTTCATTAAATTCTATCTCTACATGATGTACTTTTTTCTTCATATTGGCTAAATATTCATACCAAAATAACCCATCAATTTTATATGTACTTTCTAGCGATTTTTTATCAATCCCAATTATAAAACTATTAATAGTTTTATATTTGGCTAAAAACTCATCCATAGAATGACAATTAAAAAATTTAAAAAACTGCTTATTTGCACTAATAATTATATCATTATGAATAACAATAATAATATTTGGATTAATATCAACAATAGCTTTAATATGATCTTGTTCTGCCTTTAATTCTTTCGTTCTTTGAACCACTTTTTTATCTAAATTAATATTTGCTTCATTTATCTTTTTAGTAAAAAAATAGACTAAAACTAATAAACTTGTAAATATTATAAATGTAACTAAAGTTAAAATAAAAAATGTTTTATTAGCACTTTGAAAATCTTTTTCTAATGGATATGTTGTAGATAATACAGCTCGTATTATCCCTACTTTTTCATAAAAACCATTTTTGTCTCCATAAATTTTCAATAAATCTTTAGGAGCTAAACTGGGATCAGAATGACACTTCATACATTTATTAGTAGTTCTTTTAGTAGGAAGTACATAATATAGAATAGGTTTGCCATCTTCTTGAATAATTTCTGAATATTCTTCTATCTCTTTATTATTAAAATTTTTTAAAAGTGATGACTCTTTTGGTGTTGCTTTATTGGCTAAATTTCTAGGATTATCACTTGAAAATCGTATTGTTATTGGACTTTGATTCAGTTTATTTTTAAATTCATTATAAAAATCATTTACATGCTTTGCACTGAAAGTTGAAGATAATAAGGCTGGGTTAAAATATTCTTTATTAATAATACCTTTTTGCTGTAATAAATAAACCTCTTCTTTTTGTACTTTACTTACATATGAACGAACAGCTTGATAATTTAGAAGTAGCTCATTAATCTTCACTTTTGCATTCTCTACAGCCATCTCGTGTGTCTTGTGATAATAGATAAAAGTAAGTAATAAAAAGGATAAAGTTGAAGCAATAGTTATATAAGAAAATCTTATTTTATTCAAAATTTTACCTTATTATTTAATTTGAAATATTATAGTTAAAATCAACTTTAAGCAAATTAAAGTAGAATTTCATCATGAAATTAGATAAAATAAGAGCAGAAAGAGAACAATGGCTTCAATGGAAAAATATAATTCCAATGAGAAATGCACTCAAAAATATTCAAACAATAAATACAAATAATTTACCAATCTTACTTGATGATTGGGTAACAATTGGTGATAACACTTCTCTTTCAAAAGAAGAATCAGAATCATTAAATAAAAACTTAAAAGCCATTATTCCTTGGAGAAAAGGACCTTTTAATCTTTGTGGAGTAGAAGTAGATAGTGAATGGCAAAGTAACCTTAAATACAATTTACTAAAGAAACATTTTAATTTAAAAGATAAAATTGTTGCAGATGTAGGTTGTAACAATGGCTATTATATGTTTAGAATGCTTTCTCAAAAGCCTAAAAAACTAATAGGATTTGATCCCTCTGCTATTTTTAAAACACAGTTTGATATAGTAAATCATTTTGTAAAAAGTGATATCAAATATGAACTTTTAGGAGTTGAGCATTTAGAGTTTTATGAACACAAATTTGATTTTATTTTTATGTTGGGTGTTTTATATCATAGAAGTGATCCTATCGCTTCTTTAAAATCTCTCTCTCGTGCTTTAAATAAGGATGGAGAGATTATCGTAGATAGTTTTATGATTGATGGGGAAGAGGAAGTATGTTTAGTTCCTAAAGAGCGATATGCAATGATACCAAATATCTATTTTATACCTACAGTAAATTGTTTTAAAAATTGGCTTCATCGTGCAGGATTTAAAGATATAGAACTTATAGAGATAACAAAAACTGATGAAAAAGAACAAAGGGTAACTCCATGGACTTTTGGACAAAGTTTAGATAACTTTTTAGACCCAAATGATAAAAATAAAACTATAGAGGGCTACCCTGCCCCTAAAAGAGCTTATTTAAAAGCAAGAAAAAAATGACAACTTATGATGTAATTGTTGTTGGTAGTGGAGCTGCTGGACTCATTGCAGCCATAGAGTCTGCAAGAAATGAAAACACTACCCTACTTTTAGAAAAACTTCCCAAACTAGCTTTAAAACTTAAAGCCACAGGTGGAGGAAGATGTAACCTTAGTAATACACTGGATAATGAAGCCTTTATGAACTCTTTTGGGAAAAATGGACGCTTTATGAGAGATGCCTTAGAAACTCTTGATAATACACAACTTATGGAGTTTTTTAAATCAATTGGGGTAGATACTCATATTCCTGATGGTTTTCGTATTTTTCCAACAAGCCATAGCTCTAACACTATTATAGAAGCTTTAAAAAACAAACTTTTAGACTTAAATGTACAAATCAAATCAAATCAAAAAGTTAAAGAGATAATAGTAGAAGAAAATAAAGTAACCGCTATAAAAACGGAAAGTTCACTCTATGATACAAGTAAAATTGTATTGGCAACTGGTGGTTTAGGCTACCCCACTTTAGGAGCAACTGGTGATGGATATGAAATAGTAAAAAAACTTGGACATACCGTCACAAATATTTATCCAGCTATGATGCCACTTCATACACTTGAAAATTGGCAAGGAAACTGTACAGCAGATACAATTGCAAAAACAACTATAAAAGTAAACTTACCTGATAAAAAACTCAAAAAACTTCAAGCAACTGGAGATTTAATCTTTACAAAAAAAGGACTAAGGGGTCCTGTGATACTTGACTTTGCAAGAGAGATAACTCCTTACTTAGATAAATATAAAGAAGTTCCAATTCTTATAAACCTTACAAAAGGTATGAGTGAAGACGACATTTTGCAATATATTAAAAATGAAACTATAAAAAATCCGCAAAGCAATATAGAGGAACAATTAACAAAAATATTACCCAAAAGTGTGATAATTGAACTTTGTAAGCTGTGTGAGATTAACTCTTCTCAAACTTTCAAAGCTATATCAGGTACAGGAAAAAACAAACTGATTAAACTTTTAGCTTGGACACCCTTTACAATAAACGGGCATGATGGGTTTGATAAAGCTATGATAACAAGAGGCGGTATTAGTTTAAAAGAGATAAATCCTAAAACAATGGAAAGTAAAATCATAAGTGGACTTTACTTTGCAGGTGAAATTGTAGATTTAGATGGACCATGCGGAGGATACAATCTACAATGGGCTTTTAGTAGTGGATATTTAGCTGGACAATAATCTTGATTGTACAAACAATCCAACTATAATAATCTATTAACCAAAATTACACTATAATCGCGAAAATAAATTATAATATAAAAGGTTTGATATGGGATTAGGTGTAGGTATAGTAGGACTTCCAAATGTTGGTAAAAGTACAACTTTTAATGCTTTAACAAAAGCACAAAATGCGGAGGCACAAAACTATCCGTTTTGTACTATTGAACCAAACAAAGCAATAGTACCAGTTCCTGATAAAAGACTTGATGAGTTAGCTAAAATAGTTATTCCTGATAAAATTCAACACTCAACTATAGACTTTGTAGATATTGCCGGACTCGTAAGAGGTGCTTCAAAAGGTGAAGGTCTTGGGAATCAGTTTTTATCAAATATTAGAGAAGTTGAAGTTATCTTACATATGGTAAGATGTTTTGAAGATGGAAATATTACTCATGTTGAAGGTGATGTAAATCCATTACGAGATATTGAGATTATCGAAACAGAACTTATTTATGCTGATATCTCACAATTAGAGAAAAAAACAGATAGATTAAAGAAACAAGCAAAATCAGACAAAAAAGCAGCTGCCATGTTAGAAGTTGCTACAAAAGTAGCTGAACATCTTGACAACCTTCAACCTGTAAAAACATTTGATGACTTAGAAAATGAAGATTTCATAGCTTTAGATAAAGAACTAAGATTTTTATCAAACAAAGATGTTATTTATGGTGCAAATGTTGATGAAGACAGTTTAGTTGATGGAAATAAATTTGTTGATGTATTAAGAGAGCATGCTTCTAGTGTAAATGCTGATTTAATTATGCTTTGTGCAAAAATAGAAGAAGAACTTGTAGGTATGGAAGATGACGAAGCAAAAGAGATGTTAAATGATCTTGGAGTTGAAGAATCAGGACTAGAAAAAATCATCCATACAGCTTTTGATAAACTAGGACTTCAATCTTACTTCACAGCAGGTAAAGTAGAGGTAAGAGCTTGGACTATTAGAAAAAATACAAAAGCTCCACAAGCAGCAGCTGTAATACACAATGACTTTGAAAAAGGTTTCATCAAAGCAGAAGTTATCTCTTATGAAGACTTTGTAAGTTTAGGTGGAGAAGCTAAATGTAAAGAAGCTGGAAAACTTCGACTAGAGGGTAAAGATTATGTTGTTCAAGATGGTGATATAATGCATTTCCGATTTAATGTGTAGTGATAAAAAATCAATACCTTTAACTTTAAATCTACTGTATAAGTATCTACAGTAGATTAAATATAATAACTTTTCTTAATATTAGTTTAATTTTAATCGTTCTATAATTACTATACAATTTATAAAAAGGAGTATAGTATGCAAATAAACTCGAATGGTTATACACAAGCTAATGAAAAAGCATTACAAAATGCTACAATACAACAAAACTCAAACAATGGTAAAAAGAAAGAGCTTTCAGTAGAAGAACAGATTGAAAAATCTGCAATTGAAGTATCTTTATCTATGAATGCACAAATCATATTATTTTCTATGGATGCAGCAGATCAAATTAAAAATAATACTGATGCACAAAAAAGTATATTAAGCTTTCTCTCTGGAAACAGTGATAATAAAAACTTTAATCTTGCAAATACAGGTTATGAGGGAAAACCTATCACTGAACTTTCAACAGATGAAGCAACAGCTTTGATAAGTGAAGATGGATTCTTTGGTGTTTCTCAAACTTCTCAAAGAGTTGCTGACTTTGTCCTTAGCTTTTCAGGAGATGACCTAGAAAAACTAGAAAAAGGAAGAGAAGGAATTGTAAGAGGATTTGAAGAAGCACAAGAGATGTGGGGTGGAGAATTACCACAAATATCGTATGACACACAAGCAAAAACTCTTGAGTTAATTGATGCAAAAATCGCAGAACTTAAAGGTAGTACAGAACAAACTCAATAGAGTCAATAAAATATAAAAATTTATTATCTTTTCGTTATAATTTTAAAAAAATCAGGACTTATTTATGAAATTAACAAACGAAGAGATATTGGAATACCATTTAGGTGGTAAAATAGGAACAGATATCACAAAAGAGTGTGATACACAAAAAGATTTATCTATGGCATACACTCCAGGTGTAGCTCTCCCTTGTAAAGAGATAGAAAAAGATCCTAGTTTAGCATATAAATATACAGCAAAAGGAAATACAGTTGCTGTTATCAGTGATGGTACTGCTGTATTGGGACTTGGAGACATTGGACCACTTGGAGCAAAACCTGTAATGGAAGGGAAAGTGGTACTTTTCAAAAAATTTGCAGGTGTTGATGGAGTTGATATTGAACTGGATGAAAAAGACCCTCAAAAAATCGTAGATATCTGTGTAGCACTTGCTCCAAGTTTTGGTGGAATAAATCTTGAAGATATTAAAGCTCCAAAATGTTTTTTCATAGAACAAGAGTTACAAAAAAGAGTAAATATTCCTGTTATGCATGATGACCAACATGGAACAGCTATCATCACATCAGCTGCACTTATAAATGCCAGCGAACTTGTAAATAAAAAAATAGAAGATATGAAAATAGTTATAAGTGGAGCGGGTGCTGCTGCTATGACTTGTGCTAAAATGTACAAAGCCTTAGGTGCTAAAAATATTCTTATGTGTGATAGTAGTGGTGTTATTAATCATAAAAGAGATGATTTAAACGAATATAAAAAAGAGTTTATCACTCATACAGAAGATGAAACACTTACTCAAGCTATGAAAGATGCTGATATGCTACTAGGTCTTAGTGTAGCAGGAACTGTTTCTAAAGAGATGGTAGCGTCTATGGCTTCTAATCCTATTATTTTAGTACTTGCAAACCCTACTCCTGAAATACTTCCTGAAGAGATTGTAGAAGTAAGAGATGATGCTATTATCGGAACAGGAAGAAGTGACTATCCAAATCAAGTAAATAATGTATTAGGTTTTCCTTTTATCTTTAGAGGTGCTTTAGATGTTCAAGCTAAAAAAATCACAGAAGGTATGAAAATGGCTGCTGCAGTTGCATTAGCAGAACTTGCAAAACAACCAATACCTTACTATGTAAAAGCTGCTTATAATGACCAAACTTTAGAATATGGGAAAGAGCATATCATACCAAAACCATTTAATAAAGAGGTTCTAATTTGGGTAGCTTCTGCTGTAGCACAAGCAGCTATTGAAGATGGTGTAAGTGATTTAAAAGAATTTGATATCGAAAAATATAAAAAACACTTAAGAGATATAGCATATCTTAACCATGACATTGAAAATGAAGATTAATATAAAATAGGTTTTAAAAAACCTATTTTGCTATAGATAATTCTCCTAAATAACTTTTAATTGTATTCCCACAACTCAACCAATTTAAGATACCGCCATTTAGATTTCTTACATTTGTAAAACCCATTTTTTTAAGTTGATATGCTGCAAGTAAACCTCGTGGTCCTTTAAAACAATAAGTTACTATATCTGCATCTTTTCCATAGTTTTCATAGATTTTTTTAATAGCTACAAACTCTAATTTTCCACGAGGAATTGTAAGGTGATTGTGAGCATTTATATAACCACTTCCGAACTCTTCTGGTTCTCGTACATCAAGTAAAAGTATTCTATCATTCACAGTATATAACTCATCAGGTTCAATCTCTTGAACAACTTCTCTAGCTTCTTCTAATAACTTTTGAAATTGTTCTGTTAAATATACTTCAGCGCGACGATTAGATAAGTTTTCTAAATCTAAGTGTGCATTATCTTTGATATTATGTTCTTCCATTATATATCTTTGTTATATCTTTGATAAAAACTCTACAGCCATTCTAATACCAGCACCGCTAGCACCAGCAGGATTATATCCCCATGCGTTATCTACAAAAGCAGGTCCTGCAATATCTATATGTACCCATTTTTGTTTATTTTCTTCTTTGATAAAATTATCTAAAAACATACCTGCTGTTATAGCTCCACCATATCTTGTATTTGAGATATTAGATACATCTGCAACATTACTTTTTAATGTTTTTTTCAAATATCTATTAAAATCTAATTTAGTTGCCAGTTCTCCTGATTTTAATGCATATTTTACAATTTTGTTATTTAGGTCATCATTGTTACCCATAATTCCACTTGTGTATTCTCCAACTCCAACAACACAAGCTCCTGTAAGTGTAGCAAAATCAAGTATATAATCCACATCATTTATCTCATCTTGTGCATAACACAAACAATCTGCCAGCACAAGTCTTCCCTCTGCATCTGTATTTTTAACTTCTATTGTAGTACCATTTTTTGCTTTTAGTATGTCATCAGGCTTATAAGCATCTCCACCAATCATATTCTCAACAGCACCAATAATTCCATGTACTTCAATAGGTAAATCAAGTGATGCTATCGTATTCATAATACCTAAAACAGCACATCCACCACTTTTATCACTTTTCATACTTACCATATAATCACCTGGTTTTAAACTCAAACCACCACTATCATAAGTGAGTCCTTTTCCAACTAATATAACTTTTTTCTTTGCTTTCTTCGTTGGTTTGTATGTAAGATGAATAAGTTTTGATTTATGACGACTAGCTCTTCCAACTGCAAGCATTGCTTCCATTTTTTCTTCCTCTAAATAATCTTCATCTAAAATTTTACACTCTAACTCATTTTTTGTTGCTATTTTAATAGCTTCTTGTGCCATAACTGAAGGGTAAAAATCATCTGGTGCTGTGTTGATAAAGTCTCTAGTCATATTTATAGAAGTAGATAGTGCTACATACTTTTCAAATTCATTTTGAATATCTTTATCTATATTTTCAACTTCAATATAAACATTGATATCTTCTTTTTCATTTTTCTTCGATTTATATTTTTCAAAACTATAACTTCCTAACTCTAAACCTTCAATATAAGCAGCTAAGTTCTCTTTACACTTTATAGATGCTGACTTATAATTTGTTGATTGTAGTTTTTTTATAGCTGCTGCTGTTGCTATCTTAATACTTTCATTATCATTTTGAGGTAATCCTACATAAAGTTTTTTTGACTCTGCTAATAAAACAACTTCCTCCTCTTCACCTTTAAAATCAAGTTGTTTTAAAATCTCTTTATCTTCCTTTATTTTTTTATTTTTTACTAAAATAATTTCAATATCTGTCCCAATATTTTTCGTAGTTAAATTTAAATTCATAATTATTTCCTAATATTTAATTTTTTTTGTAGCAGTATGAAAATAGTATAAAATACTTCCACCTATTACTAATCCAAAAGGCAATGCAACATACCAATATTCTTTTGCAACTTCAAGAATTTTAAGTATCTCTTCACCAAAATACCAAACAGGTACGATAGTCATAGCAGCCCAACACCATGCACTCAAAAGATTAATTATTGCAAATAATTTTGCATCATATCTTGTAAGACCTATAGATATAGGAATAATTGTTCTCATCCCATACATATAACGCTGTACAAATATAATTGGCCATCCGTATTTTTTAAGTAATAAATGAGCTAAAGCAAATTTTCTTCTTTGTCCTTTAAATTTTCTGTGAACATAAGATTTATTGTATCTTCCAATATAAAAATATATCTGATCACCCACAAAACCACCTAGTCCAGCTACAAATATGGCTATAGGAAGAAACATATCACCAGTGTGGCATAAAAGCCCACCCATAATAAGTCCCATCTCTCCTTCTAAAATACTCCATGCAAAAAGAATTATATATCCATATTCTTTCATCAAATAAAGAAATTTTTCATTTATTCCCTCTACTGGTGCATGGTAAAGATTATATCCAAGGTATGAAAAAAATAAAATGACTATTACTGTAGCTATCTTCCCAGAGTTGTTTTTTAAAAAATTCATCAATATATCTTTAATCGAATTTCAATAAACTCTGAGCTTGCATCATATCTTTATCACCTCGACCAGAAAGGTTCACTACAACTAACTTACCTTGCAATTGTTCTTTTGCTTTTTTTAAGTAAGCAATAGCATGACTAGATTCAAAGGCTGGTATAATTCCTTCTTTTTGACTTAACCATACAAAAGCGTCCATAGCTTCTTGATCGGTTATATTATCATATTGTACAGTTCCTAAATCATTGTGATAAGAATGTTCTGGTCCAATTCCAGGGTAATCAAGTCCAGCACTTATACTATGTGCTTCTAAAACTTGACCATCTTCATCTTGTAATAAATATGAACATTGCCCATGTAAAATACCAGGACTTCCTTTTTTTAAGCTACATCCATGTTTATCTGTTTCGATTCCAAGTCCACCAGCTTCAACACCAACACAAGTTACACTCTCATCATCTATAAAATGACTAAACATACCAATGGCATTTGAACCTCCACCTATACATGCTACAACAGTATCAGGAAGCTTACCCTCTTTTTCTAAAATTTGTTGTCGTGTTTCCCAGCCAATAATAGCTTGAAAATCTCTCACCATCATAGGATATGGATGAGGACCTGCAACTGTACCTATAATATAAAATGTATCTCGTGCGTTTGTAACCCAATATCTAATCGCATCATTCATAGCATCTTTTAGTGTTTTACTTCCTGATTCTACAGAAACAACTTTTGCACCAAGGAGTTTCATTCTAAAAACATTCAATTCTTGTCTAGCAACATCTTTTGCACCCATAAATATAGTACATTCAAGACCCATAAGTGCAGCTATAGTTGCTGTTGCTACTCCATGTTGCCCAGCGCCAGTTTCTGCTATAACTTTTGTTTTCCCTAGTTTTTTAGCCAAAAGTCCTTGGGCTATTACATTATTTACTTTATGTGCCCCTGTATGATTTAAGTCTTCTCGTTTTAAATATATTTTAGCACCAATTTCATCACTTATATTTTTTGCATAATATAAAGGATTTGGTCTTCCAACATATTCTTTTAAAAGATAATTAACCTCGTCCCAAAACTCTTTATCAAATCTATATTTTTTATAGTTTTCTTCTAAATCAAGTAAAATCGGCATCAATGTTTCTGGAACATAGCGACCACCAAATATTCCAAAATGACCATTTGAATCTGGATCATGTTTTGATGGTTTTGGGATATAGTTATTCATAATTCTCCTTTAAATATCTAGTACACTGTATACAGGTGAAAACTTTTTAACTTTTTCATCACCTTTTAAAAAGGCAAGATTCATTAAAAAACAAGTCTCAACTAAATTTGCTTTTGTATCAAGTACAAGTTTTGCAGCTGCAGATGCTGTTCCACCTGTAGCACATAAATCATCTATAATTAAAACTCTTGCATCTTTTTTATCATGAAAAGCATCAAGATGTATCTCTACTTCATCAAACCCATACTCTAATTCATATTTTTCACAAATAGTTGTACTAGGTAGTTTTCCTTTTTTTCTAATAGGAACAAAACCTAACCCTAGTCTATCTGCTAATGCTGCACCAAAGATAAATCCTCTAGCATCAAGTCCTGCAATATAATCTAAGTTCATTTTACTATATTTTGCTTCAAGATGATCCATAAGAAGTTTATATGCTTCTTTATTATTCAACAATGTAGTAATATCTTTAAATATAATACCAGGCTTTGGGAAATCAGGTATATCTCTAATACTGTCTAATAATATGTTTTTTTGTTTTTCTGTTAATATTTCCATTCTTTCTCCTAAAAATTATCATCAACTATTTGACACATTGTATGTATAAATAATATATGCATCTCTTGGATTCTTGGTGTATTATCGCTCGGCACAACAAGATTAATATCACAAACTTCGTTCATAGCACCACCATCTCTACCAGTAAGCCCTATAGTACTACACCCCATCTCTTTAGCTAAATTTAATGCACTAATAACATTTTTACTATTTCCACTTGTACTGATACCTATAAGTAAATCACCTTTATTGGCTAAAGCTTCTGTTTGTCTGTCAAAAACTCTATCATATCCATAATCATTACCAATAGCAGTTAAAGCACTTGTATCTGTAGTAAGAGCAATACCAGGAAGTCCTCTTCTTTCAGTTTTATATCGTCCAGTTAGTTCTGCTGCAAAATGTTGTGCATCTGCTGCACTTCCACCGTTTCCACAGATTAAAACCTTATTTCCATTTTTTAATACTTCAACAATTAGTGTAGACGCATCTTTTAAAGATACTTCCATATTATCTTGCACTTTTTGTATTGTCTCAAAGTGTGATTGAAATTCTTTTTGTATTGTTTTTAACATATTAATCCATCTTTTTTTAATTTGAATGATTTTATCTAAAACTAGTTTACTCTTTTATAATATTTACAACATCTTTTAAAGAATCTATAACATAATTTGCTTTTGAACTGTGTTCATCGAAATTATGTCCTGAACGAACTTGAATAGTATTTTTTATTTGAGCATTGATTGCTGTTTGTATATCAGAATCTTTATCTCCAATAAGCCAAGAGTTTTCATAGTCTATATCTAAAATTTTTGATGCTTCTTTTATCATACCAATATTTGGTTTTCTACATTGACAATCTTCATTTGGTGCATGAGGGCAACAAAATATCTCAACAATATTTATACCATTTTGTTGCAACTCTTTTTTAAGCCAATGTGTCAAAATAGTGTACTGTTCAAAAGTATAATACCCTCTTCCAATACCAGATTGGTTTGTAATAATGACTAGTTTAAAACCAAGTTTTTGGAGATATTGCAAAGCGCTAATCACACCCTCAATAAATTCAAAATCATCTATTTTATGAAGATAATTCTTTTCTACATTTATAACACCATCACGGTCTAAAAATATTACTTTATCCATATTATATTAAATCATAAGTTGTATTTCGAATACCTGTATCATATAACTTTTGACACAGTGTACTACTTTTATTATTTATAGTTACTTCTAAACTATTTGTATCTTTTATCTCTATTGTCACACATAATTCCTCATCTACTTTATAATCAACTTTTGTATCAGATATTATCCAATTCTTTTCATTTATATTTACAGAATCTGTTATTTTATCTACCTTACCATTTAACATATAATGTGATTGTATTGCCGTTGTTATTGTAGATACATCTTGCTTAATTGTTGTTACTATAGCACTACTTCTTGAATCAAGAAGTTTAGGCACTGCAACAGTGGCAATAATCCCCAAAACTGCAATAACAAAAATAAGTTCAATAAGAGAAAAGGCTTTTTGTAATTTTAAGTTGTTTTTCATTAAGTTCCTTTAATATAATTCAATTATATCAAATAAATGTCACATCTAGTGTCACAAAAATAAAAAATTTAAAAATACTGAAAAGTTAAAGATTTGCTTTAACTTATAGAAAATCTTGGGTGTAGGTGTACTATTATAATACACCAAATCCAAAACTTTGTACAAGATGGAGTAAAATTTTAACTTTTACTCCCACTCTATTGTTGCTGGTGGTTTTGAGCTGATATCATATACTACTCTGTTTATTCCATCAACTTCATTGATAATTCTTCTACTCATAACTTCAAGAATATCATGTGGAATATGTGCAAAAGTGGCTGTCATACCATCTATAGCATTAACTATTCGTATACAAGCTGTATTATCATAAGTTCTATTATCACCCATTACACCAACTGATTTTACATTTAAAAGTACTGTAAATGCTTGCCATGTTTTATCATACCAACCACTCGCTCTTAACTCTTCTAGCATAATTGTATCCGCTTTTCGCAAAATAGTTAAATCAGCTTCATTTACTTCACCCATAATTCTTATAGCAAGTCCTGGTCCAGGGAAAGGATGTCTTCCTATCATTTGACTTGGTAGTCCAAGTTCAAGTCCCAATACTCTCACTTCATCTTTAAAAATTTCTCTTAATGGTTCGATTAGTTCAAAAGTCATCCAATCAGGAAGTCCTCCAACATTATGATGTGATTTAATAGTTTTTGAAGGTCCTTTTACTGAAACAGATTCAATAACATCTGTATAAAGTGTCCCTTGTGCTAGAAAAGATATACCGTCATGTTTTTTAGCTTCTTTATCAAATACTTCAATAAAAGTTTCACCGATAATTTTTCTTTTTGTTTCTGGGTCTGTTACACCTGCTAATTTAGTTAAAAATTCATTTGAAGCATCAACTGTAATTAAATCAATTCCTCTTGTAGCAAACATAGCTTGTACATCTTCAACTTCATTTGCTCTTAATAATCCATTATTTACAAAAACAGGTACAAGTTTATCTCCAATAGCTTCAGCAAGAAGTGTAGCAACAACAGAACTGTCAACTCCTCCACTTACACCACAAAGAACTTTTTTATCTCCAACTTGACTCTTAATTTTAGCAATTTGCTCTTTCGCAAAATTCCCCATATTCCAGTTTTTTTCACACCCACAAATATACTTTGCAAAGTTTGTAAGCATATGTGCACCCTCAACACTATGTGTTACTTCAGGATGATATTGGAATGCATAAATCTTTTTTTCTTCATTTGCTATTGCAGCATAAGGAGAGTTTTCACTTGTACCAATTACATTAAATCCTTCTGGTAAACTTTCAACTCTATCTCCATGAGACATCCAAACAACTTCATTATCTGTAACATCTTTAAAAATAGGACAACTAGATGATTCTACTTTTAATTTTGCTTTTCCATACTCATGATGGTCAGCTGGAATAACACTTCCACCTAAATAATGTGCGATTGTTTGCATACCATAACAGATACCAAGAATTGGTAACCCTAAATCAAAAATTGCTGCATCTACTTTATATGCATCTTCGGCATAAACTGAAGCAGGACCTCCACTTAAAACAATCCCTTTAGGGCTTCTTGCTTTAATATCTTCAATTGATTCACTAAATGGAACAATTTCAGAATAAAATCCATTATTTCTCAATCTTTTTGATATTAACTGTGTATATTGACTACCAAAGTCTAAAACTAATATTGGTACATGTTTCAAATAAAATCCTTTAAAATTACTAATAATAGTAGTGATTATACCCAAAGTAAGGTAAATTTTCTTAATAAAAAAGGCTAAGGATTTCTCCTTAGCCTTTTTTCATAGTATTTTAGAGCTTGCTTATGCACCAATTCCTAAAATCTCAAATTGACCATACCAAACTAGTACAGAAACTATATATCCAATTAAAATAGTCCAAGCATATTTCATGTGAGCACCAAAAGTATAAACACCTGGTAGTTTACCCATTACACCAACACCAGCTGCAGATCCAAAAGAGATTAAAGAACCACCTACACCTGCTGTTAAAGTTACTAACATCCATTGAGCATGAGCCATCTCTGGATTTGCTTTTAATACAGCAGACATTACAGGTACATTATCAACAATTGCAGATAAGAAACCAACACCAATATTTGACCAAGTTGGACCTAAAACATGTGGGTCATATACAACCGCTGCTAGTGCTAGCCAACCGATGAAATATAAAGCACCAACTGCTGCTAAAATACCAAAGAAAAATAAAAGTGTATTATTTTCTATTTTTGCCATTGCACCAAAAACATTAAACTCTGTATTATGTACTTTTTTCAGTCTATACGCATACATTTTTAATAATGCTAAACCAAACATCATACCCCACATAGCTGGAAGATGTAAAACTTGATGTGACATTACAGCACAAAAAATTGTAAATACACCAAGTCCAATAACTACATTTGCACCTGTCATTAATTCAGGTTTTGTTTCTTTTGTAGCATCAAAATCTGGAACCTCATTTGGAACAACTTTTGAAAGTAAAAAAGCTGTTACTAAATATCCTAAAACAGAAGCAGGGAATAAAAATAAAAAGTCAGTAAAAGACCCTTTACCCGCTGTCCATGCCATAAGTGTTGTAATGTCACCAAATGGAGACCAAGCACCACCAGCATTTGCAGCAACAACAATATTAATAGCACCTGGAATTAAAAACTCTTTTCGCTCTCTTTCAATAGTAATTAAAACTGTTGATAAAATAAGTGCAGTTGTTAAGTTATCTGCAATTGGAGAGATAAAGAATGCTAAAATTCCTGTTACCCAAAATAATTTTCTGTATGTATATCCCTTTGATACAAGATTATATTTTAATCTATCAAATACACCCATATGTATCATAGACTCAATATATGTCATAGCAACAAATAAGAAAAAGAAAATTTCAGCAATTTCTAATATTAAATGTTGTGCTTGTGTATGAACAAGATCCATACTCATACCATTGATTGCATAATAAGCAGCAATTAATATAAATAAAAATGTTCCTGTAAGTAACGCAGGTTTTGCTTTATCAATATGATAATGCTCCTCCATAGCAACAAAATAGTATCCTACAACAAATATAATTAAAGCTGCTATACCAACCCAAGTCATTGTAATATCTGGAATTTCTGTAACAACACTGCTACCACCACTGCTTGCAAATGCAAATACACTAGCTAAACTAACTAAAAGTAGTTTAAACATTATTTCTCCTTAATATAGTGTGCACCAACTGATTTTTTTCTATTGATAGCACTTTGAATAATGGATTTTGCCGTAAGTAACCTTAAAAAAAGTAATCTACCCACATCCTCTTTTAAATATATTTCTATCTCTTCTAAAGCATCTATAAGGTCTTGTCTTTGTCTCACAATTCCTACATTTGTCCACATGAGATTTCTTAAAGCATTCTTAATTGCGGTATCAGTTGTTTTTTGCAATTCATAGTGTGGCTGATTATCTTTATTTTTATAAGAATTTAAATCTATTGTAAAATTCTCTTTTTGAGCTGTTTCTACAGCTATTTTTGAAAATACTAATCCCTCAAGCAAAGAGTTTGAAGCAAGTCTATTAGCACCATGAACACCAGTACAAGCAACTTCTCCTACAGCATATAAATTTTTTGTATTTTTTACTTTTGAGTGTAAATCTACTTCTATTCCACCCATACTATAGTGAAAAGCAGGACTAATAGGAACTCTTTCAAAAGGCAAATCATAACCTATATCCATAAGGTTTTTATAAATATTTGGAAATCTTTTTTTAAAGAATTTTTTCTCAAAATTCCTAAAAGATAAATATATCTTTGAACCTGTTTTCTTATGGTAGTCAAATAAGGCACGGCTTACAACATCTCTAGGTGCTAGTTCTGCATCAGGATGATAATCTTTTAAAAAAGCATACCCCTCTTCATCTTCAATAATAGCACCCTCACCTCTTAGTGCTTCCGTAAGTAACTGTTTTCTCGGTAAATTTGATTCTATAAAAACTGTTGGATGAAATTGCATCATCTCCATATCTTTAAGATTTAAACCTTTTTCTATACAAATACCTTGAATATCTCCTGCAATTGTAGTTGAGTTTGTATGATATCTGTAGATAGAACCAACTCCTCCACTTGCAAGTATTGTATTATGAGCATACACTATTTTATCTTGTCCTTTTGCTATTAAATGTGCTCCATAGCAAACCCCATCTTCATACAATAAATCTATTACAATTGAATCAGTAACAACTTCATGAGGACATTGTTGTAATAAAAACATATGTAACATTCTACCAGTAGCATCACCATCGGCATGTAGAATTCTACTTGTACTATGTGCAGCTTCTTTTGTAAAAGCTAATGCACCTTTTGCATTTTTGTCAAAATTAAAACCATGTTCAATCAGATCATCTATAGCCTCAATAGAATGTTCGCTAAGAGTTTCTACAGCTTTGATATCATTTAAATTTACCCCTGCTTCCATTGTATCGTGTACATGAAGAGGGATATCTTTCTTATCTCTTGCTCTTACAACTCCACCTTGTGCCCAAAAAGTATTACACTCCCATGGTGTTTTTTTACATACAACTAATACTTTTTTATCTTTTGGTATAAGTCTTGCCGCATTTAAACCAGCTATCCCTGCACCAACTATCAAGTAATCATATATCATATACTATTTTTCACCCTTTTGTTCAGTTTTTTCATCTACATAAATTGGATCAGCTTTATATCCACAACCTGTAAAAATTAAACCTAATAATAATCCAATAAAAATTAATCTCATTTAAATTCCTAAAATTTTTATATTAGGCTATCTTAAACTTAATAAAATATTGATTAATATTTATGTATAATTCGCCACAAAATAAAATGAACTTCTCAAAAGGAACAATATATGGAAATTGCAAGTAGAATGGATAGACTTTCTGAGTCAATCACAATAGCTATTACTACACTATCAAGAGAATTAAAAGCATCTGGGAAAGATGTATTAAGTTTTAGTGCTGGTGAGCCTGATTTTGGTACACCACAAATTATTAAAGATGCAGCTATTAAAGCTATGGAAAATGATGATACAAGATATACAGCTGTAGAAGGAACTCCACTTTGTAGAGAAGCTATTTGCAATAAACTAAAAAGAGATAATGGTTTAGACTATGACCCTTCTGAAGTAATCATTAGCGTTGGTGCAAAACATAGTTTATTTAATATTTTCCAAGCAGGAATTCAAGCAGGTGATGAAGTGATTATTCCAGCACCATATTGGGTAACTTATCCTGAAATTGTAAAATATAGTGAGGGAACTGTTGTAGAGATAATCACTGATGATGCAAGCGGATTTAAAATCACTCCAGAACAGCTAAAAGCAGCAATTACACCAAAAAGTAAAATGCTTGTACTTACAACACCATCAAATCCTACAGGAAGTGTTTATACAAAAGAAGAGCTTTTAGCACTAGCAGAAGTTTTAAAAGAGACAAATATCACAGTAATCAGTGATGAAATGTATGAAAAACTAGTATATGACAATAGTGAGTTCACAGCTGTTGCAAGTGTAAGTGAAGATATGTATAACAGAACAATCACAGTAAATGGACTTAGTAAATCTGTTGCAATGACTGGTTGGAGATTTGGATATTTGGCATCTAAAGACAAAGATTTAATCAAAGCAATGAAAAAACTTCAATCACAATCTACATCAAATATCAACTCTATAACTCAAGCTGCTGCCATAACTGCACTTGATGGAAGTGCAGATAAAGATATAGAATCTATGAGAGTTGAATTTGAAAAAAGAAGAGATATTGCTGTAAAATTAATTAATGAGATTGATGGACTATCAGTTGTAAAGCCTAATGGTGCATTTTATCTTTTTGTTAATATAAAAGGTGTTTCAAATGACTCAATGGAGTTTTCAAAAGGTCTTTTAGAAGAAGTGGGAGTTGCAGTTGTTCCAGGTGTTGCATTTGGACTTGAGGGATATTTTAGACTCTCTTTTGCTACAGATGAAGCTACTATCATAGATGGTATTAACAGAATCAAAAAATTTATCGAAAGTAAAAAGTAACTTCATTTTATTAGATAACTTTAATTACACTTATTGTAATCTTAGTTATTATGAAAAAGTATATTTTAAATAAAAAACTAAAAAGCTTAGATAAAACTATTAAAACACTACTAACAAATAGTGATGATAGTATTAATAAAATTCATAATTTACGCAAAAAAACTAGAGAATTACTCTCTCTAGTTAGTGGTTCTGACCCATTTCATAGTAAACTGAAAAAAATCATAAAAATCAGCAATCATATCAGAGATATAGATGTTTTCTTAAGCTCATATCTAACCTCTCTTAAATCAACTTCTAAACAACAACTTAATTTGAATAAAATTATACAAATTTCTAAAAATAGTAGAAATAAGTTTTTTAATCAACTTTATACATATCTTGAGAAGTTATATATACCTCATAGTGTAAAATGTAAAAATATGACACAATATGTAAGTAGTCCAATAAATTTTGATAATGATTCTTTACTTTTTGAACAAAAAGTTCTTCATAAGTATAGAATATATATTAAAAACAAACTTTACTGGACAAAAAATCAAACTATCAAAAATAAAAGACAAATAGAACTTCTAACAAAAATAAAAGACTTACTTGGAAATATAAATGACAATTACAATGGACTTGCAAGATTAAAAAAATTCAATATAAAAACAAAATTATTTGAAGAAATTGAGGAACAAACAANCAAAAAAAATATTAAATATTTTGAGAAAGTTAAAAAACTCAATACTCAACTTTAGTCTAAATTAAATTTTTGTTTTTCCAGCAATTGCTTTTGAAAGAGAAAGTATATCTACATTTTCCAAACTAACTCCAGTTGGAACACCTTGGGCTATCTTTGTAAACTCGATATTTTTATCTTTCAACCTATCTTCAATATATAATATAAAAGCATCATTTGCCAAGCTAGGAGTAACTGCAAATAAAATATTCTTTACTTGTGCAGTCTCGATTAAATTTAATAACTTTTTTATTATCTCATCTTCTAAAGACTCTATAACAAAATATTTTCCACTAAACTGCTTTGATTCCTCGATAATGAAAATATCTTTTGCACTTTGCACTATACATAAAGTAGTATCATCTCTATCATTATCAAGACATATTTCACATATTTCATTTTCACTCATGGCATTACATTTTATACACTGCCTTATATCCCTTATGGCAGTTTCTATGCTATGTGCTAGTTTCATACCTGTGTATGTATTTTCTGTAACAATGTGATATGCCAGCCTAATTGCAGATTTTTTACCAATGGTTGGTAACATTTCAAAAGACTCAACAAGATCATAAAATTTTTCTAGTCCTTTATTCATAAGATTGATTATAGCTTATTTTAGATAAAATAATAACCTATTATAAACTATAGAAAAAAGGAATAAGCTTGACAGATCTTTGTTATTATGAAATTTTAGAAATTGAGAAAAGTGCTGATAAAAGTACAATAAAAAAAGCATACAGAAAAATGGCAATGAAATATCATCCAGATAAAAATCCAGGAGATAGCCAAGCAGAAGAAAATTTTAAAACAGTTAATGAAGCATATCAAATTTTAAGTGATGATGAAAAAAGAGCTATTTATGACCAATATGGAAAAGCAGGATTAGAAGGACATGGACAAGGTGGAGGATTCTCAGGAGGAGGATTTGATGATTTAGGTTCTATTTTTGAAGAAATGTTTGGAGGTTTTGGAGGTAGAAGTTCAAGAGCTCAAAGAAAAACATATAATTATAATTTAGACACAGAAGTTCAAGTAAATCTAGAATTCAATGAAGCTATTTTTGGTGTAAATAAAGATATAAAATATAAATACAAAACAGCTTGTAAATCTTGTAAAGGAACTGGTGCAAAAGGTGGTAAACTAGCCACTTGCTCAACTTGTAATGGACAAGGTCAAGTACATATGAGACAAGGGTTCATGACTTTTGCACAAACTTGTCCACACTGTGGGGGTTCAGGGCAAGCAGTATCACAAAAATGTTCTGACTGTTCAGGTCTTGGGTACCATGAAAAAGAGGAAAGTTTCAATGTTGATATTCCAGAAGGTGTTAATAACGGAAATAGAATCAGAGTAAGTGGAAAAGGGAATATTGCACCAGATGGTTCAAGAGGTGACCTTTATATCCTTATCAATGTTACAGAAGACAAACATTTTGTAAGAAATGATGATGATATTTATCTTGAAGTTCCTATATTTTTTACACAAATTGCTCTTGGTGACACTATAAAAGTTCCTAGCTTAAAAGGGGAACTTGAAGTTAAAATACCTGCAGGTGCTAAAGATAAACAACAATTTATTTTTAAAGGGGAAGGTGTAAAAAGTGTTAATGGATATGGTAAAGGAAAGTTTATCGTTCAAATCAAAATCATCTACCCTGATAGCTTAAACAGTGAACAAAAAGAATTACTAGAAAAACTTCAACAAAGTTTTGGGATAGAATCAAAACCACATGAAGATATGTTTAGTGGAATATTTGATACTGTTAAAGGCTGGTTCAAATAATGACTATAAAATCAGCACCAATGGGACCATATCAAACAAATTGTTACATAGCCACAATTGATGATAAAGATTTGATAATTGATCCAGGTGTTGATGCATATAATTGGATTCAAAAGAACACTACAAATCCTATTGCTATACTTAATACACATGGTCATTTTGATCATGTATGGAGTAATCAAGAGGTAAAAGATAAATTTAATATTCCAATATATTGTCCAAACGATGATTGTTTTATGCTAGAAAATGATCCATTTTCACAAGGAACACCTTCTAGTACAGCTGATATAAAAGTAACTGCTGATGAAACTTTTGTAATTGGGGATATTGAAATAAAATTTCACCACTTTCCCGGTCATACTCCAGGTTGTAGTGCCATACAAATACAAGAACATTTATTTAGTGGTGATTTCATTTTTGATGGCTCGATAGGAAGAGCTGATTTTCCTTATTCAAGCCCTGAAGATATGAAGGCAAGTATTCATAAAGTTTTAAAATGGGAAAATGATATAAATGTATATCCAGGACATGGAAATAGTACAACATTATTTCAACAAAAGCACTCTTTGAGATCTTGGCTAAATTATTTATAGGAATGGTGATGAATAAACCAAATACTTTAATTGACAGACTCAATGAAATTGTTGATGAAGTACATATTGATGAAGTTAAAAATATCATTACAAAACTAACTCAAATAAATCTTTTTAAACATTCTATCGAAGATAATTTAAATGCTGACATTTTATATAATAAAATATCAGCAGAATTATATAATGAGTTTTCAATTCAAAATTTTAAAATTTTTCTGCTTACAAAAAATAGAGAAAAAACTTTATTCAAAAAAGGTAACTTAAGTGAAAAAACTTATGAATACCATACTAAAGTATCAAATGAATCTACTATAAATATTACATTTGATGATATAAATTTATCTAGTTATCAAAAAATTATACTTAATAGTTATTTTAAAGAGACATTGAATTTAATATATATACAGCATATATTATTAGATTTAAAAAACTCAACTTTTATAGACCCACAAACCCAATTAGAAAATAGAATGTCTTTTAACCAAGAGATGAAAACACTCATTCCTCTAGCAAGAAGAGAAAAGATGAATATAGGTGCTCTCTTAATAAATATTGATAGGTTTCAAGCTGTAAATGATGAACATGGAGATCAATTTGGAGATCAATTTTTAAGACTGTATGCTGATACAATTAAAAAAAATATTCGTTCATCAGATATAGCTGTTAGATTTGGGGGAGCAGAGTTTTTGGTTTTGTTAATCAATGTTGATACAGAAGAAAGAACCTTACAGCTTGCCAATAAAATAAAAGATACACTTGCACAAACATATCTTTTATCACCAAATAATGACAAATTTAGAAAAACAGTTTGTATTGGTGTATCAATGTTTCCAAAAGATTCAACAGATATTAATGTAATAGTCAAAAATACAGAAACAGCACTTATCTCTGCACAAGATAATGGTAGAAATAATGTATTTAGATTTAAAGAAGATGAAGAAAACTTTATCGAACTATTTTAAAGATACACAATTGGAATTTAAATGAAAAAAAAGATATTATCAAAATTAATTATCATAATGTTATTTATAGGTATTGGTTTAACAACTATTGAATCATTAAACTTTAGGTCACATGGAATTAATTCTGCAATTGATAAAGCAAAAACCATCTCAGAAGTTGTTAAAAATGGATTAACTTCATATATGATAAATAATAATATGCACCAAAGAGACATTTACTTAAATTCAATTTCAGATATGAATAATATTGAAAAGCTTTGGGTAATTCGTGGAGATAATGTTATCAAACAATATGGTAAAGCTAATAAGTTAGAAAAACCTAGAGATAAAATAGATATTGATGTATTAGCGAATTCAAAAATGCAATATGTACTTAATGAAACATTTGAAAAAACTACTATTAGAGTAACTATACCTTACAGAGCTGAACAAAATAATATTGCAAACTGCGTAAGCTGTCATGATGTATCTTATGGTGAAACTTTAGGTGCTGTGAGTATCTTGATGGATATATCTGATATCAGAACTTCTGGTTTAAGGCTTGCTGTTGTTATTATGACCTTTACTTTATTAGCAATATTACTCGTACTATTTTTTGCGAATAATGCTTTAAAGCCTCATCTTGAAACAATTGATGAATTAAGTGGAAAAATAAAAAATATATCAAATGGAGTATTTACAAATATTATAAAAAGGAAAGGTTTATCTGATGAGTCAGAACAACTAATAAATGAATATAATCAACTTGTAAATGGATTGAGTACAACATTTACAGATATTGATAATAAACTGAATATTTTTATTGGAAATCAACTTTACCATAGTAATAATCCGCTCTTAAATTCTCAAAGAATTATCACGAACCTATCAGATATTTACCAATTTAAAAAAGAGATAGAGATAGATAAAGACAAACATGAAATATATAAAAGACTTGCAGAGATTTTAGAAAATAGATTTAGATTAAAGAATTTTACATTTATGGAACAAAATTATCATAATAATAAAACAACAATTGTCTACTCAAAAGGAGATAATCCAAATTATTGTATACATGCTATTAAAGATAATCCAGATTTATGTAGGGTTGTTAGAAGTACAAATGATGTAATAAGTGTAAAAGATCATTCTGTGTGTCCTCACTTCACAAACAACGAAAAACTTTATTATTGTACTTCAATTGATATTGGTGACCAATCTATTTTAATTGTAAATTTTGTTTTAGACACAAAAATACAACTTGATGAACTTGTTAGAAATATCCCATTAATAAAAAATTACTTTATGGAAGCAACTCCTTCTTTAGTAGTAAAACTTTTACTTGAGGCTTTAAAATCTTCGGCATTCAAAGATGGACTAACAAACCTTTATAATAGAAAGTTCTTAGATGAGCATTTAACAAAACTTATCCCTCAAGCACTTAGAGAAAAAATCAATATTGGTGTACTTATGCTGGATATGGATCACTTTAAGGCTGTAAATGATGAATATGGGCATGATATAGGTGATTTAGTGTTAAAAGAATTAAGTAGAATACTTAGTGAAAATGTTAGAGAGTCAGATATAGTTGTAAGATATGGTGGTGAAGAGTTTATTGTTTTACTTATTGGTGTAGATAGTGAAAACTCTGCTATAGAAATAGCAAATAAAATAAGAACAAAAGTAAGTCAAAATGAGATAAATGTATATGCAGGAAATAAACTCAGAAAAACTGTGAGTATTGGACTTTCAATGTTCCCAGAAGACTCTACAAATTTTGATATAGTATTAAAAAATGCAGATGTTGCTTTATATGAAGCAAAAGAAAAAGGGAGAGATCAAGTTATAAGATTTAAGGAAAAAGTTGAAGTAGAACTATTTTAACTTTTAATCACATAATCTTACTTATAAAAAAAGGGGAAAGGCAAAACGCCTTTCCCCTTTTTTAGTAACTTTAATAACTACTAAATGTAACTAGCAATAATATCACCCATTTGTGTACAATTTACTTTTTCTTTACAGTCATAAGCAGCTAAATCACCTGTTCTATAACCATTAGCCATAGCTTTTTTAATTGCAGCATCAATTGCATCAGCAGCAGCCTCTTCATCTAAAGAGTATCTAATCATCATAGAAGCACTAGAAATAGTAGCAATTGGATTTGCTATACCTAATCCTGCTATATCAGGTGCTGAACCGTGAATTGGTTCATATACAGCTGTTTTTTCACCAGTTGAAGCTGATGGTAAAAGACCAATACTTCCACTTAACATAGAAGCTTCATCAGATAAAATATCACCAAAAATATTTCCAGTAAGAATAACATCAAATTGTTTTGGATTTGCAATAAGTTGCATAGCACAGTTATCAACATACATATGTGATAATTCAACTTCAGGATACTCAACTGCAATTTTTTCAACAGTGTCTCTCCAAAGTTGGCTTACATCAAGAACATTGGCTTTATCAATTGAACATACTCTTTTATCTCTTTTCATTGCTAACTTAAATGCAACATGAGCAATTCTTTCAATCTCAGTAACTGTATATACCATAGTATTCCAGCCTTTTTCCTCAGTTTTACCTTTTGGTTCACCGAAATAAATTCCACCAATTAGTTCCCGTACAACCATTATATCAACACCTTTGATAACTTCTGGTTTTAAACTACTTGCATCAACAAGTTCATCATATACTACAGCTGGTCGTAAATTTGCAAATACACCCATCTCTTTTCTAAATCTTAAAAGTCCTGATTCTGGTCTCAATTCTCTAGGTTGAGAATCCCATTTAGGTCCACCAATAGCACCAAATAAACAAGCATCACTTGCTAATACACCATCAATAGTTTCTTGTGGTAATGGATTACCTGTTGCATCAATAGCACATCCACCCATTAAGTATTCACTATATGAAAAATTGATATCAAATTTTTTTCCAACAGCATCTAAAACTTTTACAGCTTCATCAACTATCTCAACACCTATACCATCACCTTTTATCAATGAGATATTATAACTTGCCATGCGCTTCCTTTTTTGCATAATTCATTAATCCACCATCAGCTAATAACTCTTGCATAAATGGAGGAATTGGAGTAAAATTATATGTTTTTTCTTTATCAATATTTGCAATTGTACCTGCATCTAAATCTATTGAGATTAACTCACCCTCTTTTATCTCTATTGCCTCAGGTAACTCAAAAATAGGAAGTCCCATATTAAAAGCATTTCTATAAAATATTCTAGCAAAACTTGGTGCTACTACAGCTGCAACACCTGCTGCTTTTAAAGCTATTGGAGCATGTTCTCTACTACTACCACAGCCAAAATTTTCACCAGCAACAATAATATCACCTGGTTGAACCTTTTTAGCAAACTGGGGATCTGCATCTTCCATAACAAATTGAGCCAAGTGATGAGGATCACTACTATTCAAATATCTCGCAGCAATAATTAAATCAGTGTCTATATTATCACCAAAGTTCCATACTTTTCCAGTAATTTTATTCATTTATTATATTTCCTTAACATATTACCACACTAGTCAATATTTATATATTTTATAGTGTTTGATATTTCGCATTTTATCTAAATTATTATTAATTAATCATTTTTTCAAGTAAATTTCAGTATAATATATCTTAAAAAATTCAACATATAAAGGCTATGGATTTAAATGGCACCAAAAACGAAAGATATAAATAAACTAATAGAAAAGATATTTAAAGAAAATAAAGATGGTACATTAACACATGAAAAGCTTGTTTTACTTTTTCCTAAAGCACCGACAAGTGCAATAATAAAGAAAATAATTGCACAAAAACAACTTTTCAATGTCGATTTAATTAGTTCAAGAGAACACGCTAAAAAACTCAATGAACTAGAATACAAGAAAAAAGAAGATGCTAGAATTAAAAGACAAGAAAATCAAGAAGGTGAAGAGTTTGATCTTTTAAAAAGTAAAGAGTTACTAGAGTGGAGTCGTTCAGATTCACCTGTGAGAATGTATCTTCGAGAGATGGGGAAAGTTCCTCTTTTAACAAAAGAAGAAGAGATAGAGATAAGTCAAAATATGGAAAAAGGTGAAAATACTATCCTTGATGCTATATGTTCTGTACCATATCTTATTGATTTTATTTTAGAATACAAAGAACCTCTTGTCAATAGAGAAAGAAAAGTTAAAGAGCTATTTAAGAACTTTGACGATGACAATGAAGAGGATAACTCTGATATAGATGCAGAAGATGAAGATATAGAAGATATAGAAAATTCTGATGATGAGGGTAAGTCAAAAGATAAAAAACTAGATAAAAGAGCTCAAAATATTATTGAATCTTTTAAAAAGTTAGAAAAAGCTAAAAAAGACTGGTTAAAATTCATATCAAAAGAAGATGCTAAAAGTGATGAATTTGCTGATACATTATTATTTGACTTACAATGTGCATTTAAAAAGAAACTTATCAAAGAAAGTCTTATAGAACTTGGACCTACAAGTAAACTAATAGCAGAAATTGTAAAAGCGATGGAAACATCTCTTTCAAGTGCCGATGGATTTGAAGTAGAATTAAAAAGATTAGAATATAAACTTCCACTTTTTAATGATACATTATTAGAAAATCACAAAAAGCTTCTTGATAAAATCTTAACACTTTCAAAAGTTGATATTATAGGTATGGTTCCTGAAGCAACTATGGTTAGTACTTATATGGAAATTAAAAAGCTTTATCAAACTGCACAAGCAAGTGAAGGTGGATTCGATCTAGAAGAAGATGAATTAAAAGAAGTTCTAGAACAAATTAAACTTGGTAAAAAAATCACTGATGAAGCAAAAAATAGAATGGCTAAATCAAATTTAAGACTTGTTGTTTCTATTGCTAAAAGATATACAAATCGTGGTTTACCATTTTTAGATTTAATTCAAGAAGGTAATATTGGGCTGATGAAAGCTGTTGATAAATTTGAGTACAAAAAAGGGTATAAATTTTCAACATATGCAACTTGGTGGATTAGACAAGCTATAAGTAGAGCTATTGCAGACCAAGCAAGAACAATTAGAATTCCAATACATATGATTGAAACTATTAACAGAATTAATAAAATCATTAGAAAAGGTATTCAAGAAAATGGAAGAGAGCCTGATGTAGATGAGATTGCAAAAGAAGTTGGACTTACTGTTGATAAAGTAAAACAAGTTATTAAAATAACTAAAGAACCTGTTTCTCTTGATGCGCCAATAGGAAATGAAGATGATGGTAAGTTTGGTGACTTTGTTGCAGATACTCAGGCACCAACACCTGTTGATAATATTATGCATGATGACTTACTTGGTCAAATAGATCAAATACTAGGTCAATTAAATGAAAGAGAACAAGCCGTTGTTAGAATGAGATTTGGTCTACTTGATGATAGAAGTGATAGAACTCTTGAAGAGATTGGGAATAATCTTAGTGTTACAAGAGAAAGAGTTAGNCAAATTGAATCAAGTGCTATTAAAAAATTAAAACATCCAAAAGTTGGAAGAAACCTTAAAAACTATGTAGAAAGTTAATTTAACTTTCTNCATTTTTAGTTTTCAGATTCTTTTTCTTTTCTTTTCGCTCTCATTTTAGCCGTTGCTAATTTTCTCATATCTTCTGTAGTATCCAATTCATCCATAATTTCTAATCCAAGTAATGTCTCTACACAGTCTTCAAGTGTCACAATACCTTCAGTTTGATCATAACTATCTGTTACTATTAACATATGTCCTTTTGCTTTTATAAAACTACTTAAAGCTTTTAAAACGGGTATATTCTCATTTATATTATCTACTTTTGACATAATTGATTCAATTGTTACCTCAGGGTCTTTAATAGCATGTTTAAAAATCTTTTTAGTCAATACCATTCCAACAATATTGTCAATAGTACCATCATACACAGGAACCCTAGAAAATTTATATGTTCTTTTATCATCAAGTAAATCTTTGATTAAAGTATCTTTAGGAACAGAAAAAACTACACTTCGTGGTGTAAAAATATCTTTTATTTTCTTCTGTTTTAGTAAAAGTGCATTTTCTATAATATCTGATTCCATATCATTAATAACACCATCTTCTTCACTTAAAAGTGCACTATGAATAAGCTCTTCTCTAGAAACAATTTCAGAATCTTTATTGTTATTTATTTTACGAGTAACAAATAATGTAAATATAATAATAGGATATGTAATAATTATAAAGATATTTATAATTCTAGCTCCAAGAGGAGCCAGTTCTTTCCAATAAATAGCACCTATTGTTTTAGGAATAATTTCTGCAAAAAACAATATACAAAAAGTTAAAATAATAGAAACAGCTAAAACAACATTACTATCATCATTAAAAAGATTTTGAGCTTGTACACCAATAGCAGTGGCACCTAAAGTATTTGCAAATGTATTTAAAATCAATATTGAAGATATTGACTTGTCTACATCTTTTTTTAAATCTTTAAGTAACTTTCCTACTTTTGGATTGTCGTTTTCCAACACTGCTATATAAGAAGCATTTGTAGATAATAACACAGATTCCAAAATTGAGCACAAAAATGATACACCAATCACCAATACAAATAGAAAGATTAAATATTCCACGATAAATAACCTTTTTTATAAACTAACCACAAGGGGGAATGACTGTCCAAGCAAATACTCCATATTTAAATAATTTAAAAATATTATATCAAAATATATTGATAGTTTTCCTGAAAATAATCTTAATTTAAAATATCATTTGTAACTTTTCTCATTAAAATACTTTTCCTATAGAACTTACTACTTTTCCTAATATAGTGATATCTTTTTTATTAGCTATTTGAATTGGGTATTCTTTATTATCTGAAATAATATCCAAAGCACCATCAATTCTTTTTTGAATACGCTTTACAAACAATCCATTTTCATTAATAAATGCATATATCCCATCTTTAGATGCATCACCTTTTGTTTTATCTATAAAAATTATATTTCCATTATTTAATGTTGGTTCCATACTATCACCAGTAACATTGATAGCTTCGATGTTTTTTAAATTTTCTTTTCCACCTATTATATTGACAAAAAAGTCAGGTAAATCTAATTTCTCAAAATCATCTTCATCTTCAAAAGCACCACCACCAGCACTTACACTTACACTTGGAAAATATTTTATCCAATATCTATCTGTACTATCTACTAAGCTACTTGGATCTTGTCCATATAAAAGCCAATTTATTGATATCTTTTTTAAGGCACAAAAATCAAGTATATTGGAAAAAGGAACGCTGTTTCTTTTTTTCATTGTCGCAAAATTCACACTTGTAAGATCGAGTGCATTTGCAATATCTTTATCAAAAACTTTTCCCAACTCTTTTTCACTTGATAAAACATCTCTAAGTTTTTCTATAATTTCATTTATATTTAACATGATTTACCTCCCAATTTATTCTAAATTATAGCAATTTGAATAATAAATGTCAAATAAATATTGCAATTTGCAATATTTTTATTTAAAAATAGTTTTTTATGTCATTATTCTAAAAATTTAAATTACAAAAAAGGAAAGTATGATGAAAAATAATATAAAAAATATTGGAGAAAAAGTAGATTCATTTATATATAAATTGTGTGAAATTATCCTTTGAAAAGAAGAATTTTAAAAATAGAACCACTTAACTGTCCTATTAAATATTTACTAAAGCAATATTAATATAAAATGTTGAAATTTTAATTTTTAGTAGTTACATTTTGGTTACTAAAATAAAATGGAGAACATTTATGGAAGAAATAAATTTAGTCACAGAGTCTTTAAAATTCATGGCTCTTGGTATGGGGATAGTTTTTCTATTTCTAATAGTAATGATTTTTGCACTTAAGGCACAAGCAGTGCTTATAGCAAAATTTTTCCCAGACAAACCAAAAGAGGAACTATCACAGTGGAAACCTCAGACTACAAATGACACTGATAACAAAGACACAATCGCGGCAATTTCAGCTGCAATAATACACTATAATAATCAAAAAGGCTAATAATAATGTCAAAAAAATATATTGATATAATGGACACTACTTTCAGGGATGGATTTCAATCTGTTTTTGGAGGAAGAGTTCTTATGGATGATTTCTTACCTGCTGTAGAAGCAGCTTCTGATGCTGGAATAAACCATTTTGAATTTGGTGGTGGAGCTAGATTCCAATCACTATTTTTCTATTTACAAGAAAATGCATTTGATATGATGGATAAATTTAGATCTGTTGTTGGTCCAGATGCAAACCTGCAAACACTAGCAAGAGGTATCAATACAGTAATGCTAGACACAGGAAGTAGAGAGCTAGTTGATTTACACGCAAAACTATTTGCAAAACATGGTACAACTACAATTAGAAATTTTGATGCTTTAAATGATGTACATAATTTAGAGTATTCTGCCCAATGTATTAAAAATCATGGATTAAAACATGAAGCAGTTGTAACAATGATGGATCTACCTCCAGGTTGTGAAGGTGCACATGATGTACCTTTTTATGAAAATACACTAAGAAAAATCTTAGATAGTGGTTTACCATATGATTCTATATGTTTCAAAGATGCAAGTGGTACTGCTAATCCTAGAAAAGTTTATGAAACTATTAAAATGGCTAGAAAACTTCTTGGTGATGATACACATCTTCGTCTTCATACACATGAAACAGCTGGTGTAAGTGTTGCAGCATATTTAGCAGCATTAGAAGCTGGTGCTGATGGTATAGATTTAGCAAACTCTCCAGTTAGTGGTGGGACAAGTCAACCAGATATTTTAACAATGCTTCATGCAACTAAAGGAAGTAATTTTGATTTAGGTGGATTAAGTATTCAAAAAGTATTAAAATATCAAGAAGTTTTAAAAGATTGTCTTTCAGATTATTTTATTCCACCAGAAGCAACTCAAGTTTCACCTTTAATTCCATTTTCTCCTATGCCAGGTGGTGCTTTAACAGCAAATACACAAATGATGAGAGATAACGGTACTCTAGATAAATTTCCAGAAGTTATCAAAGCTATGCAAGAGGTTGTTGAAAAAGGTGGTTATGGTACATCTGTTACTCCTGTATCACAATTTTATTGGCAACAAGCATATGCAAATGTTAACTTTGGACCTTGGAAACAAATAGCTCCAGGTTATGGGAAAATGGTACTTGGATACTTTGGTAAAACTCCAGTTGAACCAGATCCAGCTATTGTAAAACTTGCAAGTGAAAAATTAAAACTTGAACCAACAAAAGAAAATCCATTAGATTTAGCTGATAATGATGTTACTAAATCAATAGCAGCTTGGAAAGAAAGATTAGAAATTGAAGGTTTAGAAACTACTGAAGAGAATATTTTCATTGCAGCAGCTTGTGATGAAAAAGGTATTGCATTCTTAAAAGGGGAATCTCCTTTAAATATAAGAAAAATTAGTGATTGTGAAAATTTAACTTGTGAAACAAAAGATAATAAGGAAGAGAAAAAAATGGCAGATGGTAACTATACAGTAGTAGTAGATGGTAAAAAATTCAGTGTTCAAGTTGCAGAAGGTAATGCAGATATTCAAGTTGTAGCCCCAGAAACAGCTTCAACTACTGCAACTCCAGCGGCAGCTCCAGTAACAACAGGTACTGGTACAGAAGTTGGTGCAACAGTAAGTGGAAATGTTTGGAAACTTTTAGTAAATGTTGGTGATAAAGTAGAAAAAGGTCAAGTTGTATCTATATTAGAAGCTATGAAAATGGAAATTGATATTGAAGCACCTTGTGCTGGTACAATTACAGATGTAGCAGTAAAACCAAACGATGCTGTAAATGAGGGTCAAACTATAGTAGTCATTGGCTAGTGTGGATAAAATCTTGGAGAGAAAAATGAATAAAAAACTTATCTCTATTGTGTTTTTAATGATTTTTGCACTATTTAGCAGTAATCTTTACGCAAATAGTGCAGCCGAAACAGTTGAAACAGAAAAGAAAGAGTACCAATCAAAAACATTAGGTGAACTTGTAAGTTCATTTTATGAGACAACAGGTATAAATGCTATATTAAATCCTAGTGATGATGTTATGACATCTGAGCCAAATCCTGATGATGCGAGAGTTATGACAACTTTTGAACAAACTTGGGGAAGAATAATAATGTTTATAATAGTATTCTTATTATTTTACCTTGCAATTGCAAAAGGTTTTGAACCACTATTACTTTTACCAATAGCTTTTGGTGGATTACTTGCTAATATACCATTAGCAAATATGGGCGGAGAGCACGGTATGCTTGGTATTATTTATAATATGGGTATAGCAAATGAATTTTTCCCACTTCTCATTTTTATGGGTGTTGGTGCTATGACAGACTTTGGTCCACTTTTAGCAAATCCTAAAACTGCCATTCTTGGTGGTGCAGCACAATTTGGGATTTTTGGTTCTTTAGTAGGGGCAGTAATGATAGGATTTGATCTACAATCTGCTAGTGCTATTTCTATTATTGGTGGTGCAGATGGTCCTACTTCAATTTTTATCGCAAATAGACTAGCTCCTGAAATGCTTGGTGCTATTGCTGTTGCTGCGTATTCATATATGGCACTTGTACCAGTTATTCAACCACCAATTATGAAAGCTTTAACAACAGAAGCAGAAAGAAAAATTAAAATGCCACCATTAAGAAAAGTTCATCCATTAGAAAAGCTTTTCTTACCAATATTAATACTTATGATGGCTATTTTAATTTTACCAGAATCTACTCCACTTATTGGAGCATTTGCACTAGGAAACTTTGCAAAACAATCTGGAGTAGTAGATAGATTAAGTGATACAATGCAAAACTCACTTATTAATATTGTAACAATATTTTTAGGTCTTGGTGTTGGTAGTAAATTAGCAGCTGATAAGTTTTTAGTGCTTGATACTATGGGTATTATGATAATTGGACTATTAGCATTTAGTGCAGGTACTGCTGCTGGTGTTATTATGGCAAAAATCATGAATAAACTAAGTCCTAAAGATGCTCAAATTAATCCACTTATAGGTGCTGCAGGTGTTAGTGCTGTTCCAATGGCGGCAAGAGTTGTAAGCAAAGTAGGACAAGAGTATGATAAGTCAAACATTTTATTGATGCATGCTATGGGTCCAAATGTTGCAGGAGTAATTGGTTCTGCCGTTGCTGCTGGTGTTCTTTTATCAATATTTAAATAAAAAATTAGGAAAACAGAAATATGTCAGATATTAAAAACTCTCTTGGTTTAGAAAATGTAGGTCAAGTTTATCATAACTTAGATGTAGATACATTAATAGATCATGCAGTTGAAAATGAAGGGGCTATAATAGCCTCTAGTGGTGCTTTAATCATAGATACAGGAATATTTACAGGAAGAAGTCCAAAAGACAAATACTTTGCATACGCAGATCCTTCTTCAAAATATATATCTTGGGGAGATGTAAATAGACATATTGATCAAGAAACATATAAAGCTTTATTAAATACATCAAAAGAACAACTTAATGGAAAAGATTTGTATATTACAGATGTGTACTGTGGTTCTAGTTTAAATAGTAGAAAATCAATAAGATTTATTACTGAAATAGCTTGGCAGGCACATTTTATAAAAAATATGTTTATTGTACCATCAGATAAAGACTTAGAAAATTTCAAACCTGATTTCACAATATACAACGCATGTAAAACTACAAACAAAAACTGGAAAGAACAAGGTTTAAATTCTGAAGTTTATGTAGCTTTTAATATTGAAGAAAATGAAGCTGTAATTGGTGGAACTTGGTATGCTGGTGAAATGAAAAAAGGTGTTTTCTCAATGATGAACTATTGGCTTCCACTTGATAACAAAATGGCAATGCATTGTTCTGCAAATGTTGGGGCAAAAGGTGATACAGCTTTATTTTTTGGGCTTTCTGGAACAGGTAAGACTACACTATCAACAGATCCTAATAGAGCTTTAATCGGTGATGATGAACATGGTTGGGATGATGATGGTGTTTTTAACTTTGAAGGTGGTTGTTACGCAAAAGTTATTAATCTTGATGCTTCAAGTGAACCAGAAATATTTGCTGCTATTAAAAAAGGTGCTATACTAGAAAATGTTGTTACTGATGAAAATGGCAATGTAGATTTTGACAATGGAAGTAAAACTGAAAATACAAGAGTCTCTTATCCAATAAATCATATTGAAAATATTCAGCCAAACTCTATAGCTGGACACCCTACAAATATTATCTTTTTAAGTGCTGATGCATTTGGTGTTTTACCTCCTGTATCAAAATTAACAAATGAACAAGCTATGTATTACTTTTTAAGTGGATATACTGCAAAAGTTGCAGGAACTGAAAGAGGAATTACAGAACCAACAGCAACATTTAGTGCTTGTTTTGGAGAAGCTTTTTTACCATTACATCCAACAGTATATGCTAAACTGCTTGGTGAAAAGATTGAAAAACACAATGTAAATGTTTATCTAGTAAACACTGGTTGGACTGGTGGTGCATATGGTGTTGGAAAAAGAATGAGTATTAAAAACACTAGAGCTTGTATCAATGGTATTTTAGATGGAAATATTGAAAAGAGTGAGTTTGAAACATTACCGATATTTAACCTTTCTATTCCAAAAACACTTGAAGGTGTTGATACGGAAGTATTAAATCCAAGAAATACATGGGAAGACAAATCTAAATATGATGAAACAGCTAAAAAATTAGCAGGTATGTATGTAGAAAACTTTAAAAAATACTTGACAGATGACACTAGTTTTGATTTTACATCAGCAGGACCAAAACTGTAAGATATAATCAACTATAGAAAATTTCAAAAGAGAGCTTTTCTAGCTCTCTTTTTTTATTTATAAAATATGGAAAAAATATGACAAAAGAACAATTTTTAGAAGAGATACACAATAACTGTAGTGAAATACTTTTTATTAGTATGAAACATATGTATGATAAATTGCATGAAGATAATGCTATCATAGATGAAGAAAAAAATAAAGAGTTTTTATCAAACTATAAAAACTTTCACTTGTATCTCAATGATTTTGCAGG
>JGI10211J34971_10000119_pt1 | contig 59948 bp, 70 predicted proteins | sample Etolagsediment_FD_34971 | JGI IMG/M metagenome (IMG submission 34971) | reverse complement strand
GGTGACACTCAGTCCGTCAAGGAAAGCCATTTTCTCCAGGTGTATGAAGAAATCTTTAGCCAGTTCCGTGACGACACTTTCACCTTGGTCGAATTCGGGGTCCAGGCCGGTGGATCGGCCAAGCTCTGGATCGAGTACTTTCCCAACGTGGGGGTAGTCGGGGTGGACATTAACGTGAATCAATGCACATTCGAGCACGAACGTTTCCAGTTAGTCCAGGGAGATCAGTCGGATGTCGGGTTTCTTCGAGACTTGGGAAAGAGTCTCAGGAACGTGAAAGTGGTGATCGATGATGCAAGTCATATCTCGGCTCACCAGATCGCGTGTCTCCAAACGTTTTTCCAGTTGGTCGAGACAGGTGGCTTTTACATTGTCGAAGATTTGCAGATGTCCTACCGCGACGATGGTGAGTTCTGGGGCGGGGGTCGAGCGCACTGGGGAACGTGTGTCGAGTTTACCAAGTGGTTGATCGATGTGATCCACCTCCGTCATGTTGAAGGGAAGGGACAGTATTTGTCCAAGCGCGAGAGACTTTTCGAGGGACTCACCGGTATGCGAGTGTATCCTGGTTTGACGATCCTGGAGAAAGGGAATCCAGAGGAACACATGCTGACAGGTGGTTTCTTGTCATGGAAGCAACCGTTACCTTAGTGAGGACCCAAAATGAGCAGACCGACTTTGAGAGACATCTACCCAACGATCCGCGGAAAGAGAGGCGATCATAACTTCAAGGCGGGCAAGGTACTCTACTACCTTGATGTGTATGATCGGTTGTTCGCACCATTTCGAGATCAGGAGTTCAACCTACTGGAGATCGGCGTACTTTTTGGCGGGTCTATCCAATTGTGGCTGGAGTACTTTCCGAAGGCAAGGATTTTCGGAGTTGATGTCAAGAACAACTGCTTGGTTAGTCATGAGCGATTCGAGTTCGTTCAGGGTGATCAGTCTGAAATGGCTTTTCTTCAAGAGTTGGGGGAACGAGCGGGGCCTTTCCAGGTGGTGATTGATGACGGTGGTCACCAGTACAAACAACAGATCGGTTCATTGATCCACCTCTTCCCTTTTGTGACGGAGCCCGGTATCTATGTCGTGGAAGACCTGATTACTTCCTACTGGGACACGGGACCTTTCTTCGGTGGTGTGGGAGAGGGGTGGACGACCGTGGAGTTCCTGAAGTCTCTCGTTGATCACGTGAATTGTGATAAGAGGAACCGAAGGGCGAAGACGTTTTCAAAGTTGGTCTCCATGCAGTTCTATCCGTGTATGGCAGTTTTGTTCAAGGATGATCCTGATAAGTTCAAGATCGAGTCGGTCAATTCAGACCGGTTGCCGTTGCCAACGCGAGCGCCCCATGAGTAAGTTTCCGACCGGAGATCAAGGTCAACGTTACGAGATTCGGGCGATTCAGTCTGGGGAGGAAGTTGTGATCGGATGGTGTGAACGGAGGCCGGAAAAGTTGGTCGAGGCTGCGAAGGCTCACCCGGCGTGTTCGGATGCTTGGCATGTTGACAGGAAACCAAAGGGGAAGAAAACATGAACACATACCTGTATGATGCAATCGACTCGACAGGTGAAGAGATCAAGGGTGAGATCAAAGCCGAGAGTGTGTTGTATTTGGTTGGTCGTTGTATTTCTCTCAAGCCTATCTACGCATAGTTCCCTGGAGGTGGACTCCGGTTTCGAGCGCACGCGGAAACCAATGGTGGACTTAGGGCGTGCAACCTCGGCCAGCCTTTCCAGTCGGTTCTTTTGGCATGTTCATTACGGAGGACGTGACAGGTGAAATTCCCAAAGACATTCAATGAGCTTCCAGCGGAGTCTGCCAGCGTTGCGGCTGAACTGGGTGCAGCGGTGGGGAGGATCATGGGTGTGCTTGAGCAAATGGGTGTCGAGCACAATTCGGTGGAAGTGGTGATCTGTGAAGAACAGGTCATGGTGCACCGAGACCGTGATACCGAGTCTCAGAGACGGGTACCAGGCTTCCAGTGCGATGTGGTGTGGATGGTGCCGTTGAACGACCGAGCGGAATACGGCTTCAACGAGTACTCCGGTGGCTACGGTTGTGCGACCCTATACTTTGCCGCGTCATGGACGGACTGCGAGGACGAGATCACTTCCCCGTACGTCGCCGTCCAGATGAACTCGTATGTGGGGGTGGACGATAACACGAAGCGGGAACGAATATGGTACGCAAACGCAGTCCCGGAGTTTGTTCTGACTCCTTGCGTGCTCGCTACAATCGTGCAGGGCTATGAGGAAATGCAGGCTTGGTACTCGGTCTTGGATCGTGCGTTGGAGGTCCTCGACGGTGTGCCGACAGTGGGGAACGAGCAATGAGAAACCTGATCGAGTCGGTGACGGTCATGCTCGGAGTACTTGCGTCGTTCGTTGTTTACCACCATGTGATTCGTACGGAGTACAAGTTTTGGATGTGGCTTTGGGCAGTCTTGGCGTTGGGGACAATGATGTTTGTGAGTTGGATTCTGACCGATAAGAAAAAGGGAACGAAGCCGGGTCGTTCGTTTTGTCTCTGGACGGGGATCGTATTTCCGTTGACCTGGCTTGTCATTCTCGGAGCCACTTTGTCAACACTCAGTAAATCCAAGAATCACTCTTGATATAGGAGGCGCTTAATACAGGACAATTCGTAGGGAACTTTCGTGTTGGTTTTTGCTACGTGTTTTGTGAACCCTCAGACGGAGGAGGTTGGTATGCCATACCAAGGCAAAGAGCTTCATTGGCTCATTATCGATCCGCAGAACGACTTCTGCCCCGGTGGGGCGCTCGGAGTCCCCAACGCTGACGGTGACATGGCGCGGCTGGCCGCTGCTATGGAGCGGACGCGCGATGTTACGGATGACATTCACGTGACGATGGACAGTCACGCACAGTACGACATCGGCCATCCGATGTTCTGGCGAATGAAGAACGGCAAGCATCCGGTGCCGTTCCAGGACCTGCTCGGTGCGGTTCCCGTCTCCACGATCACGGTCGAACACCTGGAGTCGGGCGAGGTCTTCCCGACCACTGACCCCAACCCGAAGCACGCCGGAGACCTGGACACGGTGTGGGGGTGGTGTCAACACTACCTGACCGCGCTTCGCGACAACCAGCGGTACGAGTGCCAGGTCTGGCCGTATCACTGTATCAAGGGAACGCCGGGGTGGTGCATCCATCCTGCGTTGCTTGAATCGATCCTGGCCTGGGAACAACGTCATGTGGGCATGGCCCCGATTATCACGAAGGGAAGTAATCCGATGACGGAGCACTACTCTGCCGTGAAGGCTGATGTTCCGACAGATGACCCGAGCACGCATCTGAACGAAGAGTTCATTGCTCTGATCGACAAGCCGAACGTACTCGTCCTCGTTGGCGGGATCGCCGGAAGCCATTGCGTGCGCTTCACCGTCGAGGACGTGGTGAACAACTTCGGCCCGGATCACCTCAAGAACCTCGTGTTGCTGACGGACGCCATGAGTCCGGTGCCGGGGTGCGAGGGGCTCCAGGAAGAGTTCGTTCGGAAGATGGTGGATGACCACGGTCTCCAGACGGCAGTGACGACGGATTTCTAGTTTGTCACGACTACGCGTACTTTTCACACGTTTCTACAAGTTCAAGACAGGAGAAATGTCATGCCAATAATGGGCGCAGACATGGAACAGAAAACTGCCGGGAATTTCCAGTTCTCCGCAGTGAGGCCGGAAAAGCTCGGAGCGACGGAGTACACGGTTGCGTGTTTGGTCGTGGACAAGACGGGAAGTGTCCAGGAGTTTCGCGACCTGATCGCCAAGATGATCGGCGAGATCGTTATGTCGTTGCAGCAATCGCCGCGGGCGAACAACCTGCTCCTGCGCGTGATTCTCTTCGACACCGACATCGAGGAAGTTCACGGCTTCACGCTGCTTGGCGATCTCGACATCGACAAGTACGACAAGGTGTACCCGCAGCGGCCTTGGGGGCGGACTGCTCTGTATGAGGCTTGCTGCAACGCCATCGAGTCCATCGTCGCGTACTCCGAGGAACTCTTCGAGAACGGCTTCGAGGTCAATGGGTACCTGGGTGTGATCACCGACGGCATGGACAACGAGTCCGAGCGGAAGGGGATCACTACGGTTTCCGTGAAGGAAGCGACGACCAAGGCCATGCAGAGCGAAATGCTCGAATCACTCATGTCGATCCTGGTCGGTGTCAACCTGACGGAGCCGATGGCCGCGGATTACCTCGACAAGTTCCAGAAAGAGGCTGAACTCACGCAGTTCACGGACGCGGGAAGCGCGGACGCAAAGACGTTCTCGAAGATCGCCGGATTCATTTCGTCTTCGGCGGTCTCCCAGAGCCAGTCCATCGGAAGTGGCGCGGCTTCGCAGCCGTTGTCCATCTAGTTTCAGTTCTCCGTGTTCGGCGGTGCGGGGTTTGCTTCACACCTCACGTTGGCGGCCCCGCACCGTCGTCATTTATCGCAAAGGAATTTCCGTATGAATGCCGACGCACATTTTGAGATCGGTAGCACTCACACGGTATGTGAGGACTACGGGGTGGCTATGAACTGGAATGATGGTGAGCGATTGAGGATGGGAGAGGTCGGGGAGGCGGATGACAGTGAAGTGGTTATCGCAGACGGTTGCTCAGACGAGCGGTCGGAATGTACTGACTTCGGTTCTCGTTTGCTTTGTCGGTCGTACATCGATCATGGTCGAGACACACAACAGTTTGTCCAGCGGGCGTATGCGATAGCCATTCAGCTTGGTTTGACTGAGCGGTGTTTGGATGCCACGTTCCTTCACCTGGACGCGAAAGGGAAGGTGTTGGTGTTCGGAGACGGATACGTTGTCCAGTGGACTCAGTTGGTTCCCTTCAGCTTCCGGTACGTTGAGATCGATCACCACGACTCACCGTGCTATCTCAGCTACGCGTTGAATGAACGTCGGTGGAAGCGTTACTTAGAGGGAAGGAAAGACATCGGTTCGTTTCTTGTTCAAGATGCCAACTGGACAAGGGGAGAGGATGGTGTGGTAGTGTTCAAGATCGCAAGGAATCGGTTTGGTATTCAGATCGAAGGTCTTGGTGACAGTGTGTGGACTCCTACAACACCCTTCGAGTTCCAGACACCACATGAGCCTGGGTACTTTACCTTCGTCATGACGGACGGGATCGGGACGTTTACGCGTGTGACGGAGACGGGGCAGAAAGAGATCATGGAACCCGAGTTAGCCATTGCCCGGTTCTTGGAGAACGCACACAAGTTCAAAGTGTTCCAGGGGCGGTTCGTCCAGCGTCTTATGAGGCGCTTTCTCAAAGGTATGAAGGACGATGGTTGGCAACATGAGGACGACCTGACTATCGGCGGTATCTACTACGGCAAGCGCGATACAGGAGAATAACTCAATGGCCAATCCACCAACGGCAATTCCGCAAGCGCCTGATCGAATCACGGTCTTCGTGAGGGGGAAAGGGAAGAAAGGGGTCACGCTCACGGAGAAAGAGTATGTGGTGAGTGGTGGTGAAGGACATATCTGGACTAAGAATGGTGTAGCGTTCAAGGTATGTCACAAGAACCGGATGATACCGCTCGGCAAGCTGGACGAACTCAGAGTCTTGAACGCTCCCTTTCTGGTCGTGCCCAAAGATATCCTTGAAGACAAGCGCGGCAAGCCTATCGGGTACACGATGCCGTTCGTGGATCATACTCACGCAATGGCGGAACTATTCCCGACTGCGTTCTGGAATGACAACGGGCTTACACCGCCAATTGTTGCGGATGTCGTTCGGGAGTTTCAGGCTGGAGTCCAGTACGTGCATGGGAAGGGGATCAAGCTCGTGGACATTAACGAGTGGAACTTCCTTGTGACAGAGAAAGACTTCAGTCCGATTCACTTCATTGACACGAACTCGTATGCAACTCCGAACTTCCCGGCGCAGGCAATCTCTCCGACCGTGCGGGACTATCACACCCAAGGTTTCAGTGAAGAGACCGATTGGTACTCCTGGGCGGTGGTGACGTTCTTCCTCTGGATCGGAATCCATCCGTTTCGAGGCCGGCACCCGGACTGTGGTGGGGATATTGTCGAGCGCATGAAGAAATCCGCGTCGGTGTTGGATCCCGGTGTCAAGATACCGGGAAACTGCCGGGGCTTTGATACGATCCCCGAGGGACTACGGAGGTGGTATATGGACTTGTTCCAGCAAGGCAAGCGTGGTGCCCCTCCGACCGATTACGAAGCCGTCAAGGCCGTTGCGACAGTAATGAGGAAGGTGGCTAGTACGGCACAGTTCAGCATCGAGGACATTCAGGAGTATCCCGAGGCTATCGTGCGCTTCCTGAGTGAGTCTCGACTCCCCACGGTCGTGACCCGGAGCGGAATTCACGTCGGCCCCCGAGTGGCTCACGCGTTTGTGCCCAAGTCGGTGATCGGTGTCGGGAACAAGGGGACGCCGGTTTTGTGTTCGATTAAGAACGAAACCATTCGATTAACCGACTTGAACACAGGTAACGAGCTAACGACTTCGGGTCTCCGTGGTGAGCGTTTGATGTCGTACTACGGACGTGTCTTCGTCAAGTGCGGAACGATGGTCAATGAACTTTCGCTTCGTGAAATGGGAAGCACGTTCGTGGCCACGGCTCGACAGGTTGGTTCGGTCATGGAGAAATCGACTCGCATGTGCGACGGCGTGATCGTGACGAATATCCTGGGGGTGTGCTACGCATTGCTTCCGGGTGAGAGTCAAGGGTGTTACCAGGTGCGGCTCGACGAGATTGAGCCGGGTACGAAGATTCTCGATGCGAAGTACGACCGTGGTGTGCTCATGGTGATCGTCTCAAAGGGTGGTGTGTACTCGAAGCTGATCTACCGGTTCAATACAGCGTTCACGGATCGGTCGCTTCGGGTCGAGGAAGACGTGTCCGCCGACGCGCCGGTCTTCACCGTCCTGGAAAAAGGTGTGTGCGCGCACGTGCCCGAGGACGGCAAGGTCGAGTTGTTCGCGGTCGATCCGAAGTCCGGGACGATCAACGTGATCGAAGACCCGGTGATCAGTCTCGATATGAGGCTATTCAATGATGGAACGTCGGTGGTGTTCTCGACAGGGAACAAGTTGATGCGACTCCGAATGAAGTCGTGACCTTTTACATGGAGGTCGAAATGCACTACAACGAATGGAACCGTAGTAGACAGGAACAGGAAAGTCGAGGCCGGAAGGCTTTGGACGAACATGCCCAAAGCTGCTCGAAGTGTCGGAACTCCAAAACTAAGTTTTGTGAGGAGTGGAGGAAGCTCAAACGTCAGACGGTGTTTTAGACTACCGTCTGTTCTGACGTGGCTAGAACTTTTACTTGGAGGATTAAACGATGTCATGGATTTTCTATGCGGTCAATGCGTTCTGTTTTGGTACGTTGTTCTCGGCGTTTGGAGATTCTGCCCCGACTATTAAGAACAGTATCGGCGTTGCTTTTGTCGTCTCGTTGACTCTGACGGCAATTCCGTTGTTTGGGGCGAGCTATTGGATTGGGTGCGCCGTTCTGGTGTTTACTTTCTTCGCCTTCATGGGGACACAGGCAACACTGCGTATCAACATCCTAATGGTGTTGACTCTGATTTACGATGCCGTTGCGTTGTTCCCTCTTCAAGAACTCTTTTGGAAGTGATACCCCGATGCACAACGTGACCTGGACATGTCCAAAGTGTGGTCGTGAGACCGTCTTTCGTCGTTTCTACACGAAGAGATCGGCGGAGCGTTGGGAGCAAACCGTTCGTGACCAAGTGTGTGAGTGGTACTATGGAGAACCATGCAATGGAGACAGATGAAAAACCCCGTCGTGTTAGAGCCAGGATACGACGTACGGTAACGGAAGTTGCCATAGTCTTGCTAGACAAGGAAGGCAATGTAGAGGAACTTGGGGAAGTTCTTGAAGAACTTCAGATGGATGATGTTTTCGTTGAAGACATTCAAGCGGTACATTCAGTGCATTCATAACAGGGAGAAAGCAATGTCTGATCCAGCCAAAGAACGAGAGGTAGTCCGTGGAATACATGAAGGTGAGTTGGGTATGCACCTTCACACGAACCTGCGAAAGTTCTGCGACTCCAGACCGACTAGCCTGGCGTACAACTTGGTTCACTTAGACTCGTGCAACGAAGCGTGGTACGGGTACCTGGATGCCGTGTGGGCGAAGCTCAAAGAGAGTGACAAGCCAGCGTGTGAAATCCTCAAGGAATGTGCTCATGACGAGGATGGGTCTCTCCAGTGGGGAGACAGTGCTCGGAACGCTTTGCGGATCGCTTTCGATTGCTTTGACGATGGAGATTGGGTTGGCATGGCCGCGTACATTGATCCGAAAGACTGCGAGGTCGATGAACCTTTTCCAGCGGAAGACACGGAGGAGTAAGACGATGGATAGACTGATCGGTGACGAGTTACTCCTGGATAACGATCTCTACAAGTTCTCCATGATGAATGCGGTCTTGTGCCACTACGAAGGGACGCCGGTTCGGTACAAGTTGTTCAATCGAGGTGACACACTATTCAGTGCCTCTACGGCTTCCATGCTGCGCGAGCATGTGGACGCGATGGGTGGATACAGTCTCTCCGAGGGTGCCTTGGACTGGCTGCGTGCGACGTGTCCATACTTCACCGACGAGTTATTCCAGTACTTGTCAACGTATACACTCGACCCTTCAGAGGTCCGACTGACGTACGACGACAACCTGGGGATCGAGGTCGAAGGTGCGTGGGAGAGTGCGATCATGTGGGAGGTGCCTTTGATGGCGGTGCTCAGTGAGCTTCACTTCCGGGATACGCAAGTGGACTACTCGGAGTTTCGAGCCAATACAGTGTTGAAGAGAGAGTTGCTTCAGCGTCATGGTTGTATGCACGCGGATTTCTCGACGCGTCGTCGGTTCGCTCGGAGGTCGCAGGACGAGGCCGTGGACGCGCTCCGACACTCTGAGTGCTTCCTGGGTACGAGCAACGTGAGGCTGGCACGTAGCCGTAACTTGAATCCTATTGGCACGATGGCACATGAATGGGTAATGGGTCTCTCGGCGATCCTGGGTCTCCGTCATGTGAATACGAAAGCTCTTGAAGCGTGGCAAGACGTGTTCGGGAGTTCATTGGGAATCGCGTTGACGGATACGTATACGACGGACGCATTTCTGCGAGAGTTCAACAAGGAACTGGCGGAATCGCGTGATGGTGTGCGACAGGACAGTGGTGATCCACATGCGTATCTCGCAAAGCTCGTCGCTCACTATCAAAGTCTCGGGATCGATCCGAATACGAAGACGATCATCTTCAGTGACGGGTTGTCCGTGAGTAAAGCGGTGGCGATCAAGCTGGCGTGCGACTCGGCGGGTATCAAGTGTGGTTTCGGAATAGGAACTCATTTCTCAAATGACTTCGAGGACGTGACGCCGTTGAACATCGTGATCAAACTTGTCATGTGCGATGGTAAACCGGTCGCCAAGCTCAGCGACGATCCAGGGAAGGTTACAGGGGATAACGCTCAAGCAATCCAGGACGCTCAAGATAGCATCCGTGTTTGAAAGGGGAACTACAATGAAGCGACTACGATTCAAGTTCGGTATTGAATATGCGATTCGTGAGTTGACGAGCCAGGCGATCAACTTGGTAACGGAGGCCGGGAAGAAAGGGGTAGCACTAGGAGTCAGTGGTGGTGTGGATTCCGCAACGGCGTTGAGCGTATGGCATGAAGCGTTTGCTCGGTACAATGCTCATGAGTCGGAGGAAGACTGTCTTCGGGTGATCTGCTTACTGATCCCTTCGGATGCAAATGATCCATCGGACTATGAAGATGGTGTCAGGGTCGTTGAGGGTGTTAGAGAGAAAGGTGGTGTGGTGGTTGAGCAACACGTGATTGATGTGGAACCGTTTGTTGCACCGTTTCGCACGAAGGCTTTCAGCAAGTTGATGCCTGACAAGTTGCAGAAAACGTTTTGGGAGAACCTCTACTCCGAAATGCGAGCGGTGATTCTCAGTCGGGTGGCTGAGGCCCATAATTGCCTCTTGGCCGGGACAGGAAACTATGACGAGGATTACGTCCTCGGATATTACACGAAGCGTGGTGACGGTGCGGTTGATAACAACCTCCTGGCCATGCTTCCGAAATCTCTTGTGCGAGTGTTGGCGGCGAACCTGGGTGTTGATTCTGAGATTGTGAACCGGGAGCCGACGGCGGGTCTCAGTGAAGGGCAGACCGACCGTGGTGACCTGGGGTACGATTACGAGGTGGCAAATGAAGTGTGGCTCGAAGCGTTGACTCACTCGGCGTACATGAGAAAGCATGACAGGGAGGGAGTGGCTCACAGCATCTTCGGTGCGCTCAAAGGCCATGTTGCGTCTGAGAGTGTCCTGGACGTTCTCCGGCGCAATGAGACCACGGAGCACAAGCGCAAGCCGCCAACAATCGGTATGGTCTCCCTGGAACTGGAGGAAAATGGGAAGTTCTCTACCTGGAGTGGGGCCGGTGAAGACGGTATCTTCCGTTGTCCGGCAATTGGCTTTGAGGAAGAGGTCTGAATTACTCACAGTTAATTTTCTTTTTCTCCGTGCAAATAGACAGAGGTATTTCTGACTGGACTTGGAGAAAAAGAGATGACTGAGACGTTACATTCCTGCGAGCTTGTCTTTGATCCGCAGACCAGAACCTTTGAGGAAGTGTCCACAAGGGAAATGAGGATTGCCTCGAAGATGTTGAATTTCGGGGAAGGTCAAGGGTCAGAGGTAGTGCCGCAGTTCAAGCGTCAGATGGAACCGGGAGGCATGATCATTATGTCCACCGATGTCAATGCAATGGCCGGTGGTGGTCTTACGGGGAAACTCAAGGCTCTTGTGAAGACGACGCTTAACAGACTCTTTCGCAGCGACAAGGCCAAGAAAGTGATCAAGGATTTCTTCAAGTCTTGGGGAATGAGTGCCGGAATGAGTATTGGTAGGAGTTTCAACGGCGTGTTCTATGATGCTGACGAAGACGTGACCTATGACGAGAACAGCTTCACCGTGGACTTGAAGGGTGTACCCTTCCCGTTGGTCTCGGCTATTGGTGCTTCGTTGGCGAAGGCGTTTGATCAAAAGTCGGTCTTGGTAGAGGATAATCGTTCGGGTACGGTCTTTGAGATCGGCCCGGCAGTTAGACCGCGACGGGTCGCGGTAGCTTAGTATGAAGTTGGTGGGACAAAATGGACAGGAAGCAACAAGAGAGAATCCTGGAGTTGATCCAGAGTGACGAATGGCCAAAGGCTGTTCCTGATCACTTGCTCGTGGACGAACGTTCGGAGCGAGCCAAACGTGAGCGTGCACGCGCGACGATTGACCTTGCGGGTCTGAATGTCACTGAGCAAAAGGTTCTGGACTTCGGGTGTGGTCAAGGTCATGTTACGTTGGAAGCGGCGGGGACTGCGGCACTCAGTGTTGGCTTCGACATCGAAGGGCAGTGGGACGACAGCGGGAATGGATACGTGTTGACAACAGATTTCAGTGAAGTGGATAAACATCGGTACGATGTGGTCTTCCTCTACGACGTGATCGATCATCTTTTGGAGGGCGAGAGTCCGAGGTCCGTGTTGTCGGCGATTCGTGGAGTGCTTGCGGATGGTGGCCGTGTGTTCGTGCGATGTCACCCGTGGTTCGCGAGACACGGCGGTCACCTTTACAGTCAGTTGAACAAAGCCTACATACACGTATTTGTCCATGACCAGGATGACGTGCGAGAGTTGCTTGGTCTTCGCCCGGAGCCGGTGCGACGGTACAGTCCAGCGAGTGGAGGAAATCCGTTGACGGCATACGACGGTATGTTCCAGCAGGTGGGTTACAGGATCGTTGAAAAGCAGGTGGTGAAGTTCGACTTGGATCGGTATTTCTTGGATACATCTGAATGCCGGGCGTGGTTGGCCGGTGGAAGTCTGGAATTGATCGGCTCCAGGGTGAATTTCCAGGAAACGTATTCGATTGAGTTCGTGGACTACGTTTTGGGGAGATAGTGGTGAGAGAGAAAAGACACTGGGAGAACTGGGATCAAGGTGATGTTGCTGAGAGGATTGACCGGTTCTGGGGTACTGATTCAGGAGAGTGGGCACTGCGTCGTCAGTTGGCGGACGAAGTGGTGAAATTCGTTGGTGGTGATTTCCCGGTTCTGGAGGTCGGAAGTGGAAGTGGTCGGATGGCTCAAGAGTTTGTGCAGCGAGGCTTCACAAAGGATACCTATGAAGGTGGGGACGTGAGCGACATGATGTTGGGTATGGCACGGTTGAGGTTGCCCGAGTTCACCTTTCGGAAGCTGGACATCTTTGCTTTGCCAGACGAGACTTTCAGTAGCGTGGTGTGCATTCACGTGCTTCAACACCTACCTGAATTTGAGACTCCGCTGCGGGAGTTACTCCGAGTTGCACACAGGAAGTTGGTCGTCGTGACTTGGTTTGCTGAACAGACGGAAATCAATTTGTCTCATTGGGGTGGTGTTTCCTTTTACAACAATGCGTATCGGGAGTCCGAGCTAGTTGATTTCGTTAGAGATAATGCAGGCGATCAATCCGTCTCGGTGACGACACGAACGACGAGAACTCATGGTAAGGTTCATGGATCAATCGAGGTTGTGTTCACAGGGGTCTAGGATGCCCGTGGTACAATTGTCAGAATCAGGGGTAATTTCGAGTCATGGAGGCTTTGAGAGGCCGTTAGGGGCGATTCTGGGGCGTCTGAGAGGCATTCTGCCGGGTATTTCGGCCTGGAGGGTAGGTTCTGAGGGTGAAATAGGGGTTTCTGAGGGGCTCCAGAGGTCGTTGGCGGTGTTTTGAGTCTCTGAGGCCGGGTGTGTAGCCCGGCGCTCTCCTGGGCGCTCTGAGAGCGTCTGAGAGGCCAGGAAATGGGTCGGTTGTGTTACTTTGTACGACAGGAGGAAGTCATGGCTGAGTCAGGTTGGGATCGCACTGAGAGAAAGGTCTCGAAAGGACCGGTGAACGCCATTGTGTGCATTGCCGGGATTCTGTTCGTTGCCGTCCTCGTGTTCGGCGCGATGGGCGTGTTCTTCGGTTGGTTCGGTGAGGCCGCAAGTGTCGCTCGTGAGGAGTTCGGACCCCGTGCGGGTCTGGATAAATACGAGTGGTTCAAGCGGACCGCGGCGCAACTCTCGAAGAAAAAGGCCGACATCGCGATCTATGAGAACCGGATCAAGAGTATGGAAGAGGACTACGAGGGAACGGCTCGAAAGGATTGGGATCGTACCGATAAGCAACAGCGGAATCTCTGGCTTCAGGAGGTGGCCGGTGTCAAGGCTTCGTACAACGCGCTGGCCGCGGAGTACAACGCTCAGAGTCAGATGTTCCACTGGGAAATGTTTGACATGACGGAAGGTGGTAAGTTGCCGAGGTCGTTTCAACAGTACGTTTCTGATTGAGCGGAGCACGTGACTCCGTTCACTTGTTTGTAGGTCTCTGTTTTGGAGGTTGGTTCAATGCGTTTCAGTTCCAAGTTCGTTCTGTTTTCGACGGTCGTTTCGTTGGCGTTTCTGATCGGGTGCAATCCGAGTCCGCAGCCGCCCGTGTCCGCGTCCGGGGTCAAGAAATTGACCGTCAAGGTCCAAACCGGTTCCGATGGTCTGACAGCCGAACAGCGGAATATCAAGTACAAGTACGACGAGGACAACAAGCCGGGTGCGATCAAGCATCTGTACATTGTCTCCGCGTACTCTGGGGATTGTATTCTCTACTCGACGGTGGACGGCAAGGTCACGTCAAGTGGGAAGCGTCTGAGTCCGACTACGGTCGCGGCTGGACGGTACTGCGGGATACCGGTGGTCATCGGTGGTCAAACGTACTACACGAGTGAAGTCTGCCAGGACGACGGTACATACGGCCATTCGATTCCGTACTTGATCTGGAAAGATTCCCGCGGCTTCGGTCACCAGCATTACGTGTCGGGAGGGCAGATCATCCATATCACGACGCAACCAATGTCGTGGCCGAAGATCATCCTGAACCTCGAAACCCAGATGGCCGAGTGACAATCGCCGCTACCTTGACTGGAGGACAAAACATGAAACGTCAAGTGAAGCGTCGAGCATTCACATGTGTCGAGTTGGTCATCGTGTTGTTCGTCTTGGGAGTTCTTGCGGCGTTGCTGCTACCAGCGTTGCGGAACCTGAAACACAAGGTGATCAAGCCGAAGCCGCCCGTGTCGGCGTTCGGTGTGAAGCAGTTGACCGTCAAGGTTCCGGTTGGAGCCGATGGTCTTACCGCGGAGCAACGGAATATCAAGTTCAAGTACGATATGGATAACAAGCCGGGGGCGATCAAGCACCTGTATGTCGTGTCGGCAGTTTCCGGTGATTGTGTCCTTTACTCGACGGTGGACGGCAAGGTCACGTCTTCGGGTAAGCGCCTGAGTCCGACCACGGTCGCGGCTGGACACGAGGAAGGGGATAAGGTCGATTACGACTGGGGTGTCTCGGTCACCATCGGTGGTGAGACGTACTACACGACCGAAGTATGCCAGGACGATGGTACGTACGGGAATTCCATCGACTACTTGCTCTGGAAGGATTCTCGTGGCATAGGCCACCAGCATTATCCGACAGATGACCAGATCATCCACGTGTCCACGCAACCGATGTCGTGGCCGAAGATCGTGTTGAACCTGGAAACCGTTGGGGTCAGGCCGAGAGTCGAGTAGGAGCTACCAGGCTCGCCTGCGGCGTGTTGACAGAGAACCGTGCAGAATCTTGTTGACACGTCGCGGGTACTTGCTAAGATTTCCTTCCCCACTACGGTGGAGACAGGTGAAGACAACGAGGTCAACAACGAGGCTCATTGAAATTTCGGCGGAGGGACTATGGAAGTGGTTCTGAGAATAGCTCACTTCGGTAGAGCATTTGCTTTAGGGGCAAAAGGTAACCAGTTCAATTCTGGTTTCTCAACCAAACTGCCATTTTCGCTTTTCCCTGCGCCGTCTTAACTTTCGGAAGGACTGGGGAGCAAGTCAGAGTTTAGCGATTCACAATCGTTGCCAAAACAACACCCTTGGTCTCGACTTTCCTTCCACTTTTCGACATCTTGAATCAATCGCGACGGTGGAGTCGTTTCGCAGTTCGCCGTGTTACGCCGAGTACCGTAAGGGAAACGTGTGTTGTGTGTCTGCCCGGCGTCTCCCGTCGCTTTTGGACGCCCTGTTACGTACGGACAGGGTAACTTCCTCTGGCTCATGTGCCCTGGTAAAGGTAACCCCTCGACGGGTATGTCGGAGGAAGTTTCTAATGCGGAGTGGAGCAGCCTGGAGTGCTCGCTGGTTTCATAAGCCAGAGGCCGTGGGTTCAAATCCCACCTCCGCTACCACTGTGGTCTGTGAAGGTTCAATTCCTTCGTCCTATTCGCAGTTTGTACAGACGGTTTAGGCTTGGCGAATACATGAATCGCTAGGAAGGCATGGTGCCGCAGGTCCCTTGTTCTTTGAACTCTTGAGCTTCAGCGGACCCACGACGCTGTTCTCAGCTTGTCTGAGAGGGGAGAGTGGGTGTGAAAGTGAAAGTCTTATAAGAGCGTGGTGAACACGCGACCCTTAAACCGTAGCTTCAAGAGTTCTTTGTTCGAGAGAATAGACCAAGGCGGATTGGGCGCATCGACTAATATGGCCTAAGTCACCCGGTCTTCGGACAGGGAAATGCTGGTTCGATTCCAGCCGTCCCGCATGGCTGTTCTCTCGGCGTTATACCGAATGGTGTAACACTGATTGGTGTAACGCGGATGTGCGTAATGCAGAACTGCGTAGAGGGTTTTTGGTATGCTTCGCTCATTCATAATCGGTGCAGTGATTCTTTGCTCGGCGATTCCCGTTCAGGTAACACTCAGGTTGCTTGGGCTTCCCCGAGACGTTGGTCTAGCCGCGGCGGTTGTCGTGGCTTTGATCGGTGCGGCGTTCCAGGTACGAGCCTTTTGGACGGCACACGTGGAACGTAGGAAGTTGGACGAGAGGATGTATGTGCAACGAAAGTTGCTGGAGTATTCGATCCGGTGTAACCCGTAACTGGTAGCGGAGCGGATTGTTAATCCGTGGGTCAGTACCCCTGGAGGTTCGAGTCCTCCCGCTGGAGTGAGACAGATGGCGCGTCCCTTAAAGAAACCTCTGGAGGATGGGACGCTTGCGAGGCCCTCGGGTGACGGGCTCCCTCCCACCGCCTTGACATCTGACAGGTATTAAGCGGACGTAATTCAGTGGTAGAATGAGAGGTTTCCAACCTCTTCGCCTGAGTTCGATTCTCAGTGTCCGCTCCAGGAGTTTCGCCGTTTTAGGGCGGTTAAGCTGATCGTCTGAGGTCGTGTAGTCCCGTGCGACTCCGCCCGAAGGGAACGAGGGTACCTAGGAGGGAGAACGGGAACTTATGGGGAGGCATGTTCCAAGGGGGCGACTGACCCTTGCAAGGTCGGTGTGGTGGATTCGATTTCCACCCTCTCCACCAAGGATTAGTTGTTAGTCGTTAGCTCTTTGAAAATTTCGGTCGGTCTCTTGCCTGTGGCTCGAAATGCCACTACCGTTCGTGGTAAGGCAACGCGTGGTAGGGTGAGTGTTACGTGGGTACAGAGAGTAAGGAAGCGTAATGTTGCTGCGGTTCGATGCCGTAAAGAACACTCAGGTGTCGTTTCGCGGTGAAGGTGCGAATTACATTGAAAAATCAAGTTGAACGGCGCACCTTGGAGGTAGAGTCCTCCCACAACGTTGACGGCGGTCGGCCAACCGTCACGAGTTGTGTGACAGAACAACGCGACTATACTTGAAGTTGAGAGAGGGTGACTCCTTTCTCCGGGTAAGAACAGACCGAATGGATTCCTGCACCTCTAGCGTGGTCGCTCTTTTGGAGTTCGATTCTCCGGTAGGGGTCCAGCGTTGGTAACACAGCGACAACCGAAAGCATCGGACTCGTTGTGTCAGTAGATGGTCGAGGGAAGAAAGGAATGATGATTGTACGATACTACCGGAAGCCCCGGACCTCGTGCATAGTTCCCGGAATGAATCGACCATACCAATGCTCTTTGAAAACACGGGCGTAGGCGAATCGGTAAACGCCGTCTCATGACTGGGTGAGACGTAAAGGGTTGCTTCCGACTGGCCGCATTATTGGTCGGTCGTCACAAAGTGAAACCCACAATGTTCCAGGTCAAGGTTGGGCCTGGAAAGGGGAGTGTTAAGTAACACATCCTCTTCGTTGCCTTATACCCAGGTGAGTGAGTGGGAAAGTCGTGGCCAAAGTGCACAATGACTGCGACACGAAGCTCGCTTTAGCGACGAGGCAATAAACGTGTTACAGTTGGTTCGACTCCAACCGCCCGTGTGAGCTTGAAAATACGAAGGGACTTGGGTGTAAGTCATAGACCCAATGTTTAACTGGTAACACTAACCTTGTGCCCGCTTTTCCCTTCAATTGAAATCAAACAGGAGTGGTGCAATGGGACTTTCCAGGTTTAGTAGCTCGGCAATTTTGTCGAGCAGGTGTAGCTCAGTTACGGTAAGAGCACCGGTTTGAAACGCCGGGTGTCGTCGGTTCAACTTCGACCACCTGCACCATTTGACAGAGCACAGGTTCGAGTCCTGTAGGACGTATAATGGTAAAGAAAAAGAAAGAACCAAGTGAGACGGAACTGCTCCGTGCCTTGTGTGAAGCGAGTAATATCAAGGTGACTTCAAAGATGACAAAATTTGACATGAGAGTTGCTTTGAGTGTTTCACATTCGACTTTTTGTTAGTTCCGTTTTCTGGGGGCGCACCGTGGCTATGAACGGAAAGAGGTTCTCAGAAACACGATAGCGGCGCGCGCAACCTATCGGACGCTATGAGGGCTTATCCGGGGGTCATGCTCCCTTGAGTGCCCCGCCAAAAGACGGAACACTGATCTTTGACATTCCCTAACGCTCCCACCTCGTTGGCCCCAGGTTTACACCGACCTGGGGTAATGGTACCGGCTCTTGGGACCCTACCAAAACAACAATCCCAAGAGTCGGTGCCTACAACTTTGGACGGGAGACAGACATCGAATTTTGAGGGGACTATGGGAGAGGTTCTGAGAACATCAGCTTCACACGCTGAGAGTATGGGTTCGATTCCCATTACGTCCACCAACATAGGACGCATAGTTCAATTGGTTTAATACCTGTCTCGCTTTTCCCCTCAAAGCTCTTTCATGGGAGGCTCGGATGCTAGTTGGAAGGCCGACCCATAGCTCCGAGTCTCCCTTATTTTGAGCCTGGTGGTTGCGAGTTTGAGTCTCGCCAGGGTCATACGGGCGACTAACTCAGCGGCTAGAGTGCTTGTCTTACACACAAGTGGCCGGAGGTTCAAATCCTCCGTCGCCCATGAGTCGATGACATTGGGAACAACAGGAGGTAATGATGGAACAGCAAGAGGTACTCACAAGAGCCTTCGAGAAAATCGGAGCACAAGTGGACGTGACTCCGCGGTCACGGCTTACTGGTCGTGCGTCGGTACGTGCACGTCAGAACGCACAAGCCGTCCGTCTGGACGTTGCGAACCGTGGCAAGCGGGGGGAAGTCTTTGACGTTGTTCTGAATGACGAAGACGGGCTTGGTGTCCAGGTGAGCGTACCGGACATCGACCGGAAGGATCGCCACCTCTTGCTCGTGGTTAAGTCTCAGGGGGCACGACAGGGTATGCCGCAGACGACCGAGAAATTCCTTTGCGGTCACGACGAGCGTCAATGGTTTGTGGCCGGTGTCAAGAATGCCGGTGTGCGTGACGTGCGTTCGGCCAAGGAATCTTTGAAGCCGGGCTATGCAGCGGAATCCCAGAGCAGAGCCAAGGTAAGAAAGAAAGATCGAAACCGTCGGAAGAACAAAGGCTTCAAGAGACAGGGAGAGTTTTTCTTTGTGCCGGAGCCGAGTTTCAAGCCGGACGAAAAACTCTTGCTTCGGAATGAACCGATGCAACGGGGAAGTGCCGGGAGTAAGCCGCACATGGCCGAGTTGCTTGTGCGTATGGGTGGTGAGACGGTACACGTGTCACCTGCTTATCCGAACGGTCTTACTCAGGCTTCGTACGACAGGCTTGTCAAGGAAAATCCGAATGCGAGACGTTGGGCGTGGCGAACTATGAGACGCGATGCGACCGCGTATGTGAAAGGCAAGGTGCGACACTCGGATCACAAGACACTCGTGCTGAAGGAATGGCACCGGGTGCAAATCAGTGAGGAAGAGACAACTAGCAGTGTCGCGTTCCTCGACTAGAATGAGCCGGTCACGGGAGACTAGCTCAACTGGTAGAGCATCGAACCGATAATTCGAGGGTTGCTGGTTCGAGTCCAGCGTTTCCCATACAGCGAGCGTGGCGTAATTGGTAACCGCGTATACCGTAATTCCTAGCACGCCTGGTTGGGTAGGTCGGATCCGAAGACTCTATGGCGTGGAGTCAGGCGAAAGTCAATTAGGGTTGCTGGTTCGATTCCAGCCGCTCGCGACTTTAGGGTCGCAGCAAGTGGGTGTTGCGGTCGGTCTCCAAAACCGATGTCTTAGAGGGTTCGATTCTCTCCGGCCCTGCTCGGATTGTGGTTGTTTTTGGTATTTCAAGACAGGAGGAAGCAGCCATGCGAGGAATGGTAGATTATCTCACGGCTGCGTGCGCGGGCACCGGCCAGGCCACCATGTACAACACGAGGGAAGAACAGGACGCCGCATTGGCCGTGGTTCACGGTGAAGCTCTCAAGGCCAGTCGCCGGTTCTATGCCTTGTCTGCGGTGTTGCCCATGAACGACCGGAGCAAGCAATTGACCATGATCAACTTGCTGCGGACGGGTCAGTCTCTCGTACACCTGGACGAAGACGAGTGCGAGACGGAGATCATGATCGAGGAAAACGTCTTCAAGTACTTGCTGGAGACGATGCCTTTTAACAGGGTCCTCGACCTCTTCGTCATGCTGCGAGAGGCCAAGGTGAACAATAGCCGTACGCGCCGGTTCGCTCGTATGGTCTGGGAGGAAGTGGACGCGTACCGGGCAATCAAGTATCCGACGAAGCTGCGTGCGCTTTTGCGCCACGGCCACGTGCCGGAGAAAGGTGTCCCGGAGAGACGAGAACTCCATGCGTTCTTGTTCGGTCGGATCAAGAAAGCGTCGGATGTGAAGCATTGCGCGTTGCTAAAGGATCGTTTCCGAGCGCGTAAGACTTACGAAGCGTTGTTCGCGTTGCCGTATGACATTGCCGTTGATCTGGCGGTAGGTTTCCACGGGAAGACCGCAGAGGACTTCAAGCGAGAATACTCCAGTCACGGTAAGGCAACCCGGAAGGAAAAACTCCGGGCACGACAGACCGCGAAGGCTGCGGTGGACTTCAACAACTACTCGTTGCTGGAGTTGCTGCGGCACTTGTACCAGCATGAAGATGATCTGGACGCGGCTCGTGACGTGCTTGACCGGAAAGCGTCCAAGGTTGCGGGAGGGATTATTCTCCCGGAGAAAACGGCCTTGGTCGTGGACAACAGTTACAGTGCAATCGGAAGTGGAGAACGGAAGTTCCATTCGTTGTCAGTCATCGAAGCTCTGACTCGCATTTTCTTCGCCGCGGATGGTGAAGGGTGTGAGGTTAAGGCATTCACCGTTGGCCCCGAGGTTGATGGTGGTTTGATGCGAGCCGCAGGTGCGACGGAGATTAGACGCCCGCTGGCGGAAGCGTTAGTGTGGCGACCGAACGTCGTACTGATCCTCTCGGACGGGTACGAGAACATGAGCGCTGGAAGTGCGGCGCAGGTTCTCAATACTCGTGCGGTGCGGGATAGTGGAATCAGTGTGATCCATCTGAACCCGGTTGTGTCCTTTGAGAAACGTGAGGGTACTGGCGTCGTTCGCCAGATTGCTGACAGAGCGCCGTCTCTGGTTCTGACGGCTCCAGAGCAACTGCCGATGGTTTACCTCCTCGGTCGCGCTCATAGTGACCCTCGTTTCCTGGAGGAGTTTTTCGTAGGTGTCGAGAGAGCCGTTGTGAGTGGAGGAACCGACGATGTTAAGAGACTTACTCAGGGGCTTAGAGGCTTGCCCGCCCCAGTCAGTGGGTAACATGGTCGTGGTGCCGATCATCGGTGCCGAGACAGAGTTCCGAAACGTCGGTCATGTTGGCGACGTGCAACTGCGCGAAGATGTCAGCTATGAGTCGATGCGCTTCGGCACGGACTCTCGGCACGTAACGATTGTGCCCCAGGGACTCGTGTGTCTCACGAAGGAAAGCGCGCAGGACCGCGTGCTTCCGTCCGCACACCTCTTGCAGGGGAAGGAAGGGAAGCAACTTCACACGTTCTGCGTTCAGTCGAGCCAATGCGGTCTCATGCGTAAGGACAGGGAAGAGGAACGGCAGTTCCGATTGCTTCCTGCGAGTTTGCGACTCAAGGCGTACCGTAACCGGGACACCGCAGGGTACTCCGCGTTGTGGGAAGACTTGAGAGCATTCAATACGTCCACGGGTGCGACCGAACGTGGTAGCCAAGGGGAAGACTTCCTCGTCAATTTCTTCAGGAAGTTCGACGAACAGATCGCCGAGTTCGTTGCGGAGTTCGAGCCGGTCGAAGGCCAGCGGGGAGCTATCGTCCTCGTGAATGGCTCCGTGGTCGGTGTGGAAGTCATGCCCAACCGGGAGACCTTCCTGGATATGTGGCAGTACCTTATTCGAGACTGCTACGGCTCGGAAGCTCTGGCAAGGATCGACAAGGCTAAGCCGGAGCGAGCGTTTGTCCTTGAAGACGTTGGTGACCTCGATCAGTTGGTCGGTGCCGTTGACCGGTTGGCTGAGAAAGAGCAGGCTTGGGCAGAGGAAGTGGCCGAGTCTGTTCTGAGTGAGGGAGTCGAACTTCAGTCCGCGGAGGCAGAGGGTGCATTCTCTCTCCATAACGTGGACATGCCTGGCTATGATGGCCAGTTGGTCAAGAAAGAGGAAGATACTATTTTCCTGTCTCTCTTGGCAAAGGAGGCCGGACGCCGTGGATTTCGACGTGCAACGCGCACCAGTCGGAACTAGCATCCGACAGAGTTGAAAGTTAGGGGGAGCGTCTTGGTTCTAACGGACCTTGGCGCTCCCCCTTTTTTGTTTCTAAATGGTCAATGTTATGGGTTACCCGTTCGATCAAGAATCAGTTGAGTTGCGACCGGCCTTCGTGTGGATGTGCCCGGAGTGTGGAAAAGAATTCTTTGAGAAAGGGATCGTGATCGAGTTCCCAGAGGGTTCGGACTACGACCCGGAGGATGAACCTGGCTGGCTTGAAGGACCTGAAGTGGTGCATTGTCCCGATTGTGACAGGGAGTTTGATACGGTAGGATTCAACGAGTCTCAGGATGATGTTGAAGAGGGGCTAGAGCATAATGAAGACGATTGAAGTCCGCGTGTGGGTCCGGGAAGTACCGTCGGATCGGGAATGGGTGGAAAAGCTGCCGATTAAGGTCGGTTCGTGCGAGCGTAGTGCGGTCAAGGCTGCGATCAAGACTACGCTTCGAGAGTTCAATGTCGAAGAGAAAGTCAGGTATGGCGAAGATGCTCCCCAAAGGAAGCTAGTTGCATTTCGGTGGAAGGAAGTGCAAGATACGGATCATGACTGGGAAAAGGCGTCACTTGTGACTGAGGCTGGAGGATACGACCGTTACCGTTGTGTCCGTTGTGGAGCGAAGGGAAAGCGATATGGTGTGGAAGAAACGGTGAGGCCAGACAGAAAGAACCAGTTGGAGTGCATGGGGAAATAGCTTCGGGTGTTGCAGTTGAATTATCTGGTCTTATTTAAGATTTTGTTCACACCTATTTCGTCTATGAAAGAGAACAAGGTCAACGGACTCAGAATCGTTCGCAAGTTTCGAGAGATCGGTGCGCGCGTGGACATTGACAAGTTCCCGTCTCCGTTCGCTGAGAAATGGAGCGATAGGCCGGTGCCGAATCGTGTATCGGTTCTTAGAGACCGTGACGGGTTGATCTTCGATGTTTTGATCAATCCATCGGAAACGACGAGCATGGAGGCTACAGTGAACCATGAGAGTCGTACCTTGTTGCTTTCGATAGGGAAGGTGAGTGGCGGTCAAGATCGCTACTTGTGTTGTGTTCGGTCAACGCGATATTATCTAAGACCATTGGTTGACGGTATGCACCCAGACCTGAGTAAGGGCGCAGCCTTGTTCGAGCCTCACATGGGCGTCGGCAATAGGTTGCCAAAGGGTGCGAATCCACCGGGGCGTTCAGTGTTGAAAAGTCCCGAGAGTGTTCACTCTGTCTGATTGTTCATAGGAGGGAATGACGATGCTCGCCCAACTGATTCGAGCGGGAAAGATCAAAGTCGAGAAAGGCTTCCTGGGAATCGGAACTCAGGATGTTGCTGGAGATGTGAAGGTTGTACACGTCGAGCGTGATTATCCCGGCTTCCTCGGCGGTGTTCGTGTCGGTGACCGTGTTATGACGTTCGATGGTAAACCGCTTAAGACTTCGGCGGAGTTCAACGATGCCGTGGATGCGATTACGCCTGGTACGAAGAAAGGTCTCGAAGTCGAGAGACCTATTCGCCGTCGTAAAGGAGAGAAAGGAGAGGTGACAGAGACCGGGGAAAAGATTGCTCTTGAAGTGATCATTGGCGGCTTCCAGACGACTTCGGAAGTGGTCATGTCGTAGTAGAGGGGTGGGTATTCTCTCAGGTGATCGCGTACGAGCAGGTGCCACAAAATAGAATTGGGGAAAGAGTTGATGACAGGAGATAAGCCCTGGAACCACGTGGTTCCAGGGCTTTTTCCGTCTTAGGATCGGTTTGCAAGTTTGCGTCAGGTCTGGGATCATAATCTTTTTCTAGCCCGCCAACGGAGACTGGTGAGAGCAAAGACTCGGAACGAAAATGAGGGCAACGAGGTAGGACGTGAGGGACTCTTGAATCGAAAACGATAGCGAGTGGTTACCATGAACTCGACGGAGTTCATGTGGGTGTCTTGCGCTCATTACCGGCAGATTAAGACTAAGATTAAGACACCGGAACACACCGAATGTTTCTTAGAAACTCAGCGTGTATTGGGAGAGGGAAATGCCAGATAGACAAACAGACACTATCGCCAGTAGGGGACGGCCAGCAACATTAGTCGAAGAAGACAACGGTGGGAATAGGAATGGGAATGGGAATGGGAATGGGAATGGGAATGGGAACGGGAATAGACCTCGGACTAGACTTGAGGAAGCACCGTGGAAGATGACAAGGTTGTTCACACAGGACGGTGTAGATGTTTTTGACGGGGTAGAGTGGGAACTACGAACCGCGTCAATTACGAATGACAAGGGAGACGTGATCTTCGAGCAAGAGAACGTCGAAGTTCCGCGTTCCTGGAGTCAGAATGCAACGAATATCGTTGTGTCGAAGTACTTCCGCGGAGGTAAGGGCACGCCGGATCGAGAGACGAGCGTGAAGCAGTTAGTGTCTCGTGTGGCAGATACTATTACTCAGTGGGGTGAAGAGGATGGCTATTTTGGTGAAGGGGAAGCTCAGGTCTTCCGACAGGAGCTAAGACACCTCTTGGTTCAGCAGATGATGTGCTTTAATAGTCCGGTGTGGTTCAACGTTGGGGTGGAAGAGAGACCTCAGTGTTCGGCGTGCTTCATTAACTCCGTAGAGGACACAATGGAGTCGATCCTCGACTTGGCGAAGATCGAGGGCATGTTGTTCAAGTACGGCTCGGGAACGGGATCGAACCTGAGTCCGCTCCGCTCGTCAAGAGAACGATTGTCCAGTGGTGGACATGCCTCGGGGCCGGTCTCATTCATGAAAGGCTATGATGCGTTTGCAGGAGTGATCAAGTCTGGTGGCAAGACTCGGCGAGCGGCCAAAATGCAGATATTGAATGACAGTCACCCTGACATCATGGAGTTCACGGAGTGTAAGGCGAGAGAGGAACGGAAAGCGTGGGCGTTGATCGATGCCGGATATGATGGGAACGTGGCTGGAGAGGCGTATGGCTCCGTGTCGTACCAGAACGCGAATCTTGCGGTGAGAATGTCGGACGAGTTCATGCGAGCCGTGGAAGAGGATGCGGATTGGTCAACGATAGCTGTTAAGACAGGGCAACCGGTGGATACCTTCAAGGCTCGTGAGTTGTTGCGGAAGGTTTCCGGGTGTTCGTGGCAATGTGGGGACCCAGGAGTCCAGTTTGACGACACGATCAATGGCTGGCATACGTGCTCGGGGACAGATCGTATCCGTGCCTCTAATCCGTGCAGCGAGTTCATGTTCCTGGACAACACCGCGTGCAATCTGGCTTCGTTGAACCTAATGAAGTTTCGGGATCGTGACGGAGAGTTCGATTGTGCCGCGCTGAGTCATGCCGTGGACGTGACGATCATGGCAATGGAAATCTTGGTAGATCGGTCGAGTTATCCTACGGCGTTGATCGAGCAGAATAGCCATGACTTTCGTCCGCTTGGTCTCGGCTTCGCGAACCTTGGGGCGTTTTTGATGGCACGGGGTCTTCCGTATGACAGTGACGAGGCGAGGGCATTTGCCGGTGTGGTGACGGCTTTGATGTCTGGGCGGGCTTATTCAATGTCGGCTCGTCTGGCGCGTCGTAAGGGTTTCTTTCCTTCATATCCTGGCAATGAGATTCCGTTCGCTGAAGTGGTCGGGAAGCACCGTGAGCGGTTATCCACGATCAATGCAGCATTCGTGCCTTCAGTTGTCCTGGAGACCGCTAGGTTGGCTTGGGAGTCTGCTGAGGCTCTTGGAGAGCGACACGGGTATCGGAACTCTCAGGTTACACTCTTGGCTCCTACGGGAACGACGGCGTTCATGATGGATTGTGACACGACAGGTATTGAACCTGACATTGCCTTGGTCAAGTACAAGAAACTTGTCGGGGACGGTGTGATGAAGATCGTCAACATGACGGTCTCCGAGGCTTTGAATCGTCTAGGATACGCGTCGGAACAAGTTGTTAATATCCTGGAGTACCTGGAGCGGAAAGAGACAATTGAGGGTGCACCTGGATTCCGTGACGATCATTTGCCGGTGTTCGATTGTGCTTTTGCGCCGAAGAACGGGACACGTTCGATTCACTACAAGGGTCACATTCACATGATGGCGGCGTGTCAGCCGTTCTTGTCGGGTGCGATCTCGAAGACAGTGAACTTGCCGGAGGATGTCCAGGTTGAAGAGATTGAACGGGTCTTCATAGAGGCGTGGAAGCTCGGCCTGAAGGCGGTGACGGTGTACCGGGAAAACTGCAAGCGAGTGCAACCGTTGAACGTGTCCAAGGAAGCCGAACGGAAGAAAGTTGATCCGATTCGTGAGAGGTTGCCAAAAACCCGTCAGTCGTTGACTCACAAATTCTCAATCAGCGGACACGAGGGATATATCACTGCGGGTATGTACGAAGATGGACGCTTGGGTGAGATATTCATTACGATGGCCAAACAGGGAAGCACGATTAGTGGTCTCGTGGACGCGTTTGCAACGTCAACGTCGATAGCGTTGCAATACGGAGTTCCGTTCAAAGACCTCGTTCGGAAGTTCACCTACATGCGTTTTGAGCCATCGGGTTACACCGGGAATGAAGAGGTGCCGAGAGCGAACTCGATCATCGACTACATATTCCGGTGGCTGGCTGTCAAGTTCCTTCCTCCTGAAGATTGTGACTTCCTTGTGAAGACCAATGGCAATGGTCACGACTTGGCGAAAAATGCTGGAGACAGCAACGGGGATACGGCGGAGTTGAAGGTCGTTGAGCAGGAAGTACAACCTACCTTGACGAGCACTGTGAAGGTTGCGACGGATGCGCCGTTGTGCAACCTATGTGGTACAATCATGATTAGGAGTGGCACGTGTCATTCTTGTCCGAATTGTGCCAATACAGGCGGTTGCTCTTAATTACCGCGAAGTAATTAAAATCTTGTAGGTGGCTATTAGTGCCTCCTGGAGAGGAGTCCGCTCAATGTACATCAAGGAAGAGTACGGGTGGAAAGACGGTGGCATGATCGCCGATTGGGCGTGTCACGTTTGTCACCGTGTGATCTATCCGAAAACCAATGCCAGTGATCTTCCCAGGTCGATTCACAATGATCCGTGCGACCGTTGTGGTGAAATCATGGAACTGGCTTATAGGTTGGCTGAGAAGTTGAAAATGGAACATGGTGTGCGCGGTAGCATGTACGATCTCAGAGACGAGTTGTCACGCTACTTCAACGGAAAATCTCCTGGATTCATGTTGCGACGTGTCTTGAAGCAACACCGCGAGTTAATCGAGGGTGCTAAAGATTCAATCCGTAATGGTTGACAGGGGGAGACAATGGATATTCTAAAGAAACTCACGCCGAAGTTGGCCGCGATTGTGTTGTGTTTCAGTGTGATCTTGCTGGCTGCGGTGTTGTGTCTTGCCGTGGTGCGTGGCTCGGCAATCAGTCTATTCGGAATCGAGATTGCATCTTCGATTCCGAAGCAGATGCGAATGTACATTAGTTTCAGTGAGCCAGTCAATGCCATTGACCCTTCAATACGTGTCAATGGTTATATGCGTCTATCAGAGCATAGCTTGAAGCGGCTGGAGATAGTTCGAGGGAATGAAGTCGGTGGTATGTTCGTTGACCTGAACGTCGGGGAAGAAACGAATCCGATCTTTTTCGAGATTGTGGACAACGGTAAGAAATGGGTTACAGAGGACTATTCGAGTTCGTTTGCACACCTCACTGCTTATCGGATACACTAGCCATGAAGATCAAGATGCTGCTAGTTGGATTGTTATTCACATTCAGCGTGTCTTCGTTGGCTGAAGTGGTCAAGGTTGCTCCGAAGAACTGGGCAAAGGAAGTGAAGAAAGGGTGGTGGGAGTGGGGTATCTATCTGGACGGAGCGCCGGGAGAGTTAGACAAGGTTGATCGTGTTGTTTACAAGTTGCACAAGAGTTTCCGAAACCGGTATCAGGTACGAGAGAATCGAAGCGAACAATTTGAGCTTCGAGCGAACGGGTGGGGGACGTTCACGGTTGAGGTTATGATCTTCGTGAAGGGGTCGAAGGAAGGCAAGACATGGATCGAGAGCGTAACAGGGAAGTACATCGTGTTGAAACACTCGTTGAGGTTTCACGGTGTCCCGAAGGATCGGGTGAAGTGGGAAGGTTCTCCGTAGGTGCGTTAGACGGCGTTTTAGGCCGGTGTAGAGTGTTCTTCGTATGAGGAAGATGATGGGTAACGAGATTCCCTTTGGTGACAGCAATCCTTACAGGTTGCTAATTGACCTGGAGATTTGTTCGTGGGACGATCTGGAGTTCTCCCAGGCCGACCCGCTTGACTTTCTTCGTGCTCTGGAGATACTTCCACGAGAACCGGCTCAAAAGATGGTCAAGGGGCCGCATGGAGCCTTTGCCACGGTACCAATGTTCTGCGATAGGTCTGACAGGGGAGAACAGGTGTGCATCCGATTGTGTGGCAACCTCGGGGCCGAGCGGCGTCCGTGTTGCTCCTTTTGGCTGCGACTGAAAGAGTCACTGGAGGACTAGCAGATGGCAAAGGTAGAAAGAGGGGAGCGTCTCAAGGGAGACGAGATCAAGAAAAAGGATAAGGTCGGTAAGTGCTTTGGTCGGTTCATTAGGAAACATCCAGATTGCATTCAGTGTTTTGCAAAAGACTTGTGCGATCAGGTGACGAAAGAACGGAGACGTGCGGGGGGATAGTCAATGGAGTTGAAAGTATCCAAGTTGGTTTGCTCTCGTTGTGGTGCACGTTTCGAGAGAGACGAAGGGGTGTATGTTGAAGGATATGCAGTTGTTGCTAGGCGGTTCAAGGTGAGAGACAGAACCAAGATGCCGTCCGGTAAACTTGAAGCGAATAGCGTCAGACTGCTTTGTCAGACGTGTAAGGCGGAAGAGGAAGAGGAACAAGAACGGCTATTGAAGTAGCGCTATGCCTGAGACAAAGAAACTACCTAAGCGTTACCCGGTATTGTCTTATCGGGAATTACTGAAGCTATTCTTGTCGTTCTTCATTGACGATACGGTTCTCATATCGTTTGGACCGCAGAATCAAAGGGTGTCTAATTGCATCCAGATTCGCAACATGAAGATGACGGTGAAAGACGTGTATCTGGCCGCGGGAGTTGTGGTGGTCGTCGGGCGCGTAGATAAGTTTCTCCAGGAAGTTCGGATTCCTACAGAAAGACTGGCGGTGTTTCCAACTCAGGGCAAGGTGTGTTACTGGACGGGTGAGTGGGGCTATGTGTCGTTTACCATCCGCTCGTTTGCGGATGACGGCACGGATTGATTGTCATGGTAATACAGGAGCGTGATATGAAGGATATGGTGGAAGTAACTCTGCCTTCAGAACGTGGCAAGAGGACGAAAGCAAGCGACCAACGGATCGCGGTGTTCATTGACGTACAAAACATGTTCTATTCGACGTACAAGCTCTACCGTGGAAGACTCCGGTATGGACAGTTGCTCGACTTCGTAGTCGCAGGCCGCAAGGTGTTCCAGGCCACGGCGTACGTGGTTGAACAAGAGGGGAAGTCACAAAGACCTTTCAAGGTTGCGTTGGCCGACTATGGGTACCGGATCAAATCCAAGATGTTGACAGAGCGTTCAGACGGTTCCAGGAAAGGTGATTGGGATATGGGTATTGCTCTGGACGTGGTGAAGTGTACGTTGCTTGCTCCGCGAGTAGACGTGATCGCGCTCGTTACTGGTGATGGTGACTTTACGGACTTGGCACACTTGCTGGTGGAGAACAACTTTGAGGTCGAGGTCTATAGTTATGAGGACTACACTGCTATGAGTCTGAAGCGTGTGGCCAAGTTCTTTGAGATACCAGAGCGGGTCGTGTTTCAACACGAGGACGAAGAGGACGATGAATACCGGGAAGACTGAGGATTCTAACGAAGCCATCTACGAGAACGCTGTAGAACTTTTCAAGAGACTGACAATGCGTCCGATTGCCAGCGAGATCGCTGGTACTATCAAGCTCGCAGTCGAGACGGACGATATGGCTTTGCGAGTGTTTCGGATGACTGCTTCAGTGCCGTTGGAAGGCCCGGGTGGCTATCGTGGGGAGATTGTCGCACCGTGGGCGGGAATCCACCGGATGCAATTAGCGGCTATGGTTCGGAACTTACTCGACCTGGAATTTGAGGTTCACCGTGCGAAGCAGGACAAGAGATACTTTGAGGCAGTGTTCGGTATCTGGGAGCAGTACGACACTGAGACCGTTTTGCTTTTCCTCACGGATGTTGTTCGTTTCACGGCCTTGAATGCAGCGATCTGGATGTCCCAGGCGTATCGGATCATAGAGACGAGTCTTGGTCATGGTGACGTGTTGCACTCGTCGCAGGAGATCAACTTACTAGAGGAAGCTCGGGAGAAATGGAAACAGGAGGAACCGACAGATGAAGGAAGTCCTGGGTAAGAACATCGTTGTGGCCAAGGGTGCTTTACGCGACCCGGAGTTCGCCAGCAAGAATGTGAACGTGGTGTACGGTTTCAAGGTGACAGGTAAGGTGAGGCCGGACTTTCCTCCGTTGAATTTGCAACTCGTTCTCGTGTGTGCCGAGGGGGTTACGTTTGGAGAGAGTGACGCTACTCAGTACACACATGCAGCTACGCTTGCTAATGACGAGTCCGCTGGATTCTATGTGACCTTCCATCCTGGGGAGCTAGGAGTCGGTAAGGTTAAGTTGGCCGAGTTGGTCGTGAGTTATCTTGACCCGAATGGAAAAGAGATCATGAATGAGACCTACGACGCCGACTTAACCATCGTTCGGAATCCGGCGCTCGTTGGGAACAAGGAATCGGAGTTATTCGAGGGGCTTGAGGAAGTGACGTGAAGCGAGTGCTTGTGGTACTTTACGCGTTTGACACCCCGGACGTAAATCGTCGTCGAACAGGAAGACGTGTCCTAGACCTTCGAGCGAAGGGCTTACAGGGAAATTTGGCCCTGGTTGTGTCCAGGGTGAGGCAGTCGGTGATTGACTATGAACCGACGAAGGTTGTGTTACATGCGTCGGATGCCTTGTATGGGTTGTTACGTGCGATGGTGTCCGAAGAGTTTCCTGGTATCGAACTGGAGGCAGTAAGCAATGGCTAAGACAGATGGAGGAATTGAACTCATTGGTGTGGAGGAGCCGAAAGCCTCAAAGGAAGAGGTGGACGCGGAAGGATGGTACCGTATTGAAACCCCGGCTGGAATGACGTTCGTGGCGAAGGTGTACTTGCCGACGATGACGGAACTCCGAGAGCAGACGGAGCAATTGAAGCAAGAACTTGGTGCGGACGAAGTTGACGAGAGCGATGTGCCAGACCCGGAAGACTTCACTATTGAAGCATGTATGCAGACCGGGAGACCGATCCTCGTAGAGCAACTCATAGTCAGTGTTACAGAGCGACGTGCCAATCAGGTCGTGGTAGGCGCTCGGGACATTACGACTATGCCGTTCGGTGATCTGCTGCTGTTCCCGATCAAGTTCAATCCTCGGAATATCGCGTTTTACTCTGAGGTCAACACAGAGTCCCAGGTCTGGCAAACGATACGTGACCAGATACTTGGTGAGACGGTGATCGAGATACCTCAAATCGATCCAAGCAAGATTTCTGAACTCAAATCAAAGTAGGAGTGTAAGCCATGAAGGAACGGACCGCGGTACGGGACTACAAGGAAATGCCGAAGATCGCTCGTGAGATTCGGCGGGCACGTCCTGGCATGAAGGCTCGGATCGTGACCAAGAAAATCCTGTTCTTGAAGACTACGGGGAACCTTACAGGAGGGACTCGGGCGAAGGTGACTCCGATTCGTTTTCCGTTCTACGTACTTCACCCGGAAGTTGAGGAACTTTGTTACATTCTCGAAGTGGACAAGCCGGTATGGGACGCGTCGCCCAAGCATGTCAAGAACATGCTTATGCTTCATGAGTTCCTGCACATTCCCGAGGGAGGTTGTGACCCGGACTCGAATCAGTATCGGAAGACCGTTCCTCACGACATCGAAGATCATTCCGTGATCTTGGCGTTGGCCGCGGATGTGGATAAGGAAAGACTTCATTGGTGTCATCCTGACGCAAATTTCCCGGATATTCTGGAGATTGTCGAGCGGGGGCCTCAAAAGGGGACAGGGAGCAAGAAAAAGACGCGCAAGAGGAAACCAAAGGAGTAGTTTCTCATGGCGAGCGTCAGCTTGGTCATGATCGCAAAGAACGAAGCGGTCAATCTTCCGAAGTGTGTCAATAGTCTAGTTGGTATTTTTGACGAGTTCATTCTGGTAGATACCGGCTCGACTGACGACACGAAGAAAGTAGCGGAAGAACTGGGGGCCAAGGTCTTTGACTATCCCGAACAGGATGGTGAGATTCACTTTGCCAAGTGGCGGAACTATGCCAAGGATCAAGCGACCGGCGAATGGCTCATTTCGATTGATGCAGACGAGTGGTGTGAGGAAACGTGTAAGGACGAATTACGGAAGGCGATTGAGACGGCACCTGAGGATGTTGATCTGCTTTTGTTACGGAGCTATGTCGGCTCTCGTAGTTTGGACGATACTCCCTCAATGATTCAGTACGTCCAAAAGGTCTTCCGCAACAAGCCGGGAGTAAAGTGGGTTTCCGGTCGTCACAACTTCCTCATGGTGCCAGGTAAAACTCGGGAGTGCCCGAATGTCGTCTGGTACCACTTACACGGGGTGCGGAGTAAGGAAGCCAAGACAGAGCGGAGTGTGGGTCGTCAGTCGAACATTGAGTTCTTCGAGAAAGAGGTTGAGAAAAACCCGAAGAGTGCGCGTTCACTGTTCTACCTGGGGAATTCGTATCGGGAGAACGGTCGTGGTGAGGATGCTATTAACACGTACATGCGTTATCTGGACGTGGGGTCGTGGGACGAAGAACGGGCGCAGGTGGCGATCTATCTTGCCGGTTGCCTGAGTGTTGTGAGGCGATATGACGAAGCGCGTTTCGTGTTGCTGCGTGGTATGGCCGACATGTACAACCGGGCGGAGTTGTACCTGCAAATGGGCGAAGTATGTAGTCGCCTGGGTAACCTAGCGGAAGCGACTCACTGGTACCGTGTGGCGACGATGGTGCCATTTCCCCAGAACGCCAAGTTGTTCTTGTCGTCGAATGCGTACTCGTCTGAGCCGTACGTTCGATTGTCCGTGAATTTGTGGCATCGGAAGCTCTACAGGGAAGCCTCTGAGGCCAGTTACAAGGCGCTTGAATTCCTACCGAACAATCGCCGAATCCGGCGTAATCTGTCCATATCGTATCTTGCTTCCGGCGAACATCCTTTTACGTGTACTCGTGAATGGGAGCCAGGGGACTTTGATGTGGTGAAGTCTATCGAGGGGGCGACGAAGGCAGTGTTCTTCCAGGAGCAAAGCCTGGAAGTACTTGATGGGTTGCCGGGGTGGGATATTAGACAGTGTGTCTTGAATGGTGACGACGGTGATCAGTGTCATAACACTTCCCCGTTGTGGGGGCCGAAGAAATGCGAAGGTTATGAGGTCTTCGTGTATGCTCCTGGTTTACTTGATCTGGAAGACGAGTTTTTGACGAGAGTATGTCTCGCCGATATGGTTTCTTTCAGACCGAAGAAAGCAGTCATCTTTACGTACCGTGACGACACGATGGTGAGCTTACTTGAGTCAACAGGGTGTCGGGTTTTGTCGAATGATCCAGGGAAGGGAGAACAGGAAAGCGTGATCGTTGCGGAGCCTCAGGGTGAGGTTTTCAAGATGGTCGGTAAGCGTCCATATTTCCTTTTTGGGTCGGAGGACAAAGGCCCCTCTGGAGGTGAGGGAGAGGGCGTGTCTAAGGTGCGACAGGCAGACAAGCCAAAAACGGAGCCTAAGAAAGAGATTAAAGACCTCGGACGGGTATTGTTCCTGGGGTACGACGAGGCGTTGTCGAAGAGATACCCAGAGGCAAAATGTGTCGATGTCAACGACACCGTACCTGATACAGTGTTTGTTATTTTTGATGACTCGTGGCTTCCGTTCGAGGATTCGGCGTTTGACGTGGTGGTGCAGGTGAGTGACAAAGTGAAGGTTTCTTCCTCTGAGCTTACGCGTGTGAGTGGTAGCTCCAAGACGATACCCGTTGAAGGGATTTCAGGAGTACCGGCTCCGAAGGAGACCAAAGGACTGACGGTAGTCAGAGCACCGCGGTCTCCAATGGTTCTTCCCCCTAAGAAAGCGTCAAAGACTAGGACGGCTACGATCTACTGCGGGGCATCTAGGTATCCCTTCGATGGCAATACGATCCATGATGATTCGTATGTGAGAGGATCCAGTAAGTCGGCGATCTACTTTTGTCGGGAACTTGCTCGGGCGGGTTGGGAGGTTGAAGCGTACACAGAGTGCGAAGGGTGTGAAGTGGACGGTGTGAGGTGGAAGAACTATCGGGAGTTTAGGTCCTCTAACGCGGACGTGTTCGTGTCGTATCGCCGTCCCCAAAAGTTCGGTAGTGGTTTCAACGTGTTCTATTGCCATGATGCCGGGTTGTACGGCAAAACGAAGTTTGCTGATTTCCACTTGGCTTTGGCGGTTTCGGAGTGGATGTCAGACAGGTTTCAACGTCACTATCCGAAGTTCCGGGACAAGACACGTGTGTTGCACAACGGCGTGAACCTGGAGCGGATTGACGAGCTTGCTGCGAAGGTTGCTGAGCGAGACGAGAATTTGTTCTTCCACCATTTCTCGGTAGACCGTTCGCTCTTGGCATTGCTCTACATTTTCCCGATGCTGCACGCAGACAATTCGCGGTTGAAGTTGAAGGTAGCGGGAAATTTCGAGGACTGGTTATTCGAGTGTGACAAGCGTAAAGGACAGGATCGTGAGCGGGCGGAAAAGACTCGCAGTCTGATTGAGGACGGTATGGAGGGGGTCGAGTTCGTGGGGCCGCAAGGCGAAGAGTACGTGATCGAGAATCTACTACGGTCGAAGTTATGTCTCTTCCCGAACAATGTGCGAGAGTCTTTTTGCATGGCTGCAATGGAAGCCAAGGCTTGCGGTACCCCCGTGATCGCGAGTAGGATTCCAGCTTTGACAGAGATAGCCATACCTGGTTCGACGTTGCTGCTATGTGAGACGAAGGGGAATCTGGCGGACTACAGGGACGACACCGGCCCCTACTCGGAGGATTATCAGAGGCGCTTTGTGGCGGAGTGTGGCCTGCTACTTGATGATGATGGTCTTTGGGAAAAACTCTCCGAAATGGGTCGTGCCCATGCCCGTGGTTTCTCGTGGGCAAAGATCGTCGAGAGGTTCATTGGTCTCGTCAACGAAACTATGGAGTAACGACAATGGAAGACAAGGAATATCAGATCGGAATAGACCCGGCCAAACCTGGGGCTGACAAGACGGTTGTTCAGAAAGTCAGGACAGGTCAACAGGACCCGAAGGTGGTGGACTCGACACCTACGGACGTGTCTCAGGGCGTGGCCGAAGGCCGTTGCTGGATCAAACTCGGAGCGGGGAAGTGTGAAGGTTGCACGAGGTATGATGCTTGTGAGCACGAAGACAAAGAGTGAGCTATACGCCGAGTTCGCTAGGCGAGAGGCGCTCAAAGAGCATATTCGGGAGAACCAGGTCTGGACGAGGGCTGAACTGGAAGAGACAGGAAAGACCGTCAAGGAATATCGGGTGGTCTTCGGTAGCTGGATTAAGGCTCGGGAAGAGGCGTATCATGCGCCGAAGTTTACGGTTGAGTACTTACGCAGATTGGTCGCTCGTCAACAGTTGTATACTAAGGCCAAGTACCAGGCTTTCAGAAACACTCACCGTCCAATGTGTCCGAGCTTTGTCGAGTTGAAGAGGATTGTCGGAAAGAGTTGGACGAAGTTTGTCGAGGAAGCTCAAGTCAATGATCCGAAGGCGTTGTTGGCGATTCTCTTGAAGGCGACGGCGAACTCGGGGAAGATAACCCGATGGATGTTTGGTCGTGGTGGGGTGCCGCCGATTACGCACTACAGGCCGTTTTTCAAGTTCAGAGACCTGCAATATCTTTGTAAGATCAATCACGAAATTGTTTCTAGGGCGAAGGCACAAAGGAGTGCATTGGTATGAGCGATAATCTGATTCTGCCTGAAGTAGCGAAGAAACTGCGAGCCTTGTTGAATCGCAGACTGAGCCAGCGGCGCAAGCTGTTTTTGGAACGGAAACCTGAGAATTGTGGCCACGGAATGGTATCACATGGGAAGATTCGGTGTCCCGTTATCGACGGGAAAGTGTGTACGCAACCGGTGTGTGTCGATTGTGGTCATTATGAGTGTGGTAATGACCGGGCGAGCGTGGACAGGAGTTTCTTCGATGTAGTTTCTGATCCAGCCGCTTGCAGCAAGGCGTACCCGAAGATCGCCATTCTCATGTGGGTACTTCATATTGGCAATCATGACGGTACGGCGGCGGCAGTGGCGGAGGAAGTCAAAGTCAACAAGCGAGTCAAGGGAGATAAGAATGGAGAAATCGGCCAGCCGTCTGGGGAGGGCAATGGTCAAAAACGCAAGCGCCACAAGGCTCGCCGCCGCAAGAAAAAGCGCAAGGTCGAGGTTGACCGCGGAAAGTAACCGTTGGGTTGGCTTAAACCTTTCTTTTGACTTTCGTGCGGACGAGCATTATGGTGTGATTGTGAGGGAACTGAGAAAGATTTTCGGTGACCGCGTGTCGTTCTTTCTCCCTGGAGACCTCATGGAAGAGGAAGCCTTTGATACGTTTTGCGAAGGTTATATCTTCGTGTGGTGTGGAGACGTTGGTCGTTACGAAGGCAAAATACAGCGAAGTAATGTCTTTTACACCTACAAAGATGACATCGGTGAAATTCTTTACGCTGATCCTCATGAGCTAGTGAGGATGCAGGTGTATTTCGAGAATCATCATCGACGTGTGTTCAAGCCGGGAGACCTGGTGGTCGTTCAGAAAGGGGAGTTTTGTGGTCTCAGAGGGATTGTGACAGCGGACCTCGGGCGGCTTCATTACGAGGTGTTCTTCAAGCTGTTCTCTCGGCAAATGTCTGGTGTCTTTTCTTCCCAGAATCTAGTGTTCAAGAGCACTGGGTACTTGCCGGTTGTTCGTTGTCCGTTAGTGCGGATACCGCTGATCCGGGTGCCGCTCTTGCGTGTTCCTGTTCTTGCCGGAGAGTGACGTGAAGATCGAATCGTTCTACGGTAAAGAACTGGAACGGCTCGATGTACAAAGGATCGAGCCAAAGGTAAGCGCGATATTCTCCAGCGTTGAAGACCTGAAGCTGCTTTTTGACAACATGTATTTACTTGACGCTGAGGACAGAGACCTCATGCTCTTGTTGTTCATTTGTCAGAAAAGGCAAGAGGACATTGGTGTTCTATTCGATGTGACGCAGGAAGCTGTGTCCTATCAGATGAAGAAACTGAGGTCTCGAATACGGTTCATTAAGCGTTTGCGTTCGGTGCAACCGCAGGTTGACGAGTTCTTCGAGTTTGTTGTAGGTACCTCGGACATTCCGGTGCATTTCATTGAGTCGGCAGCGTTGATGTTCTTTACGACTTCGCAGACTATAAGTGCCCGTATCCTTGGTGTGAATCAGGCGACGGTGAGATACCGGTTCAGTTCATTTGTAGATGCTATGAAGAAAATCGCAGTCCCAAAGCGCTTCCGTAAGATTGCGAAGTATGTCAAGGGGTTACAGAAGTACCACAACCGCGTGAAGAGAATTAGACGCGGTTAATTGTTTGGTTGGATATTGGTAAGTTCATGAGACCCAACCTCGCGTGTACGGGGAAGGGTCTTTTTTTCGTTTTGTATTTCACCTTCCTTGACAGAGGGGTTTTGGAGCTTGTGTGAACAACGTCCCGAATCGTTGGCCAGAGGGAGTTTCCGAAATGAAAGACAGTATTAAGGATGCTGCGGTGATTACTGAGTGGCATTCTACACTGGGCATGGATGCCATGTTCCTGAAGGATCGCGAGATCAGGATTGCGGCAACCGACGAAACGCTCAGGGAATTTGTTCCCGTTGGCCAATTGTTGATCAGCCGGGCGACGAAGCAATTGTGGAAGCTCGCTGACGACGGGAAGACCATCGTTAAGTTATTCGACGACGCGGATATTCCACTGTCGTTTGATACGGAATCTCTTGCACAGAGCGAGGACTGATCCAATGAAGCAGCAGGATCCTATCGGCAGCATTATTACTCAGGACGATTTCAGTGAAGAGGAAAGCATTGAGCTTGGCCAGGTATCACAGGGGCCTCGTGACATCCTTTCTTTTTCCTCGCCGAGAGACGTAAGGGAAACTGCTTCCACTGATCGAAGGAAAGTCGATTCGGTGGACGTGATCCGGGTGGCCAAGACATTCCTGTCTCATGGAATTGTCGGCAAGCAATTGGTGGCGAATCTCAGAAAACAGTTCTCCAGGACGGTTCTGGCAAAGTGTCAGGAACAGTTGACTGAAGTGATTGATCAGCATCATGGGTTGTTGGGTACCGTTTACTTGGACGCGAGCCTTCACTACCCTGATTGTCAAAAGAGCATGACCCGGTTGAAGAAAGCATCGGCCAACGGGCAGACTATTGATGCCGTGTTGAAGACTGGTGGTTGCACTCGGTGTCAACATAACAGTGGTCCGCTTTGCACGTCCACCGGGATGAAGTTGCTGAATTCACCGGATGATATTGGTTCGGATACTCTCAAGAAACTCAGTTCTCTTGGGTTGGTCGATCAAGAGGAAGTGAGAGCGGCGGTGGCGAGTGTGATCGAGGTCGAAGGCCGACGTGCTGTCAATGCTCCGCGGGTCCTCAAGGAAGTGTTTGCAAGCAGACTCGTGAGGCAAGCGGAGGAGAGGGAACCGAGCGAAGCAGAACACTTGGTCTTGCAGCCGAGTGGTGATCTTCCGATTGATCCTGAACCAGATGCTCCTGTCGAGTTCGATGTTGAATACGAACAGCCAGACAAGATGGCTGATCTCATGCCGGAGGAAAGAGAGACGGTGGATGCCGTGTTTGACCATCTGATCCCGGATGGAAACCTCCCGATTGAAGACCCGGCAGAACTGCCCGAGTACGTCGAAGTAATGGCCGCGGTTCAGGACGGGATTACTGAGAATCTGGAAGGTGTGGATGATATTCCAGAGGAAACCGATCTGGACGTGAACATGCAACTCGGGGGTATGGACGATGTACCTGACGAGTGGGTGGGTGTTGAAGAGGAAGATGACGAAATGGATTTCGAGTTCTCTAGGGATTCAGACCTTCCGGTCGGTGACGTGTTGGAAGAGGAAGAACCTATTGAAGTTGAAATGGGCAAGAGTAAGAGAACCGTGTACAAGGGCAAACGTGGCTTTGGCCAGAAAGTCTAACAGGAGGGAAGTATGGCTGGCCCGAATCTCAGTCGATTAGTCGGCCTGGACTCTGACGCCGATGACGTGGATCATGACCCGGTTGTTGATGACGGTTTCCTGCGGTCTATGAACCGTGGTACGGACTTGCGGGTAGAGCCAACGGAAGCGGAAGACAACGAGCTTGACGAGTTCTGTGTGGACTCTATGAGTTCGTTGAACGACCGGGGAGGTGATTCCATTGACGGAACAATGGGTCAGTTTTTCGACGTGGACGAAGACGAGGAAGTGACCGTTGAACTAGACAACTCAGAACAGCCTATAGATTTTGAAGAGGAAAAGGACGGAATCGAGATCGACATGGAAGGTGGAATGGACCTAACAGGGGTTGTCTAATGTCTCCGCAGAATGAGTGTGCGTTATGGAACAAGATGCTAGGGAGTTCATTGGTGAAGATGGGTTTATTCGGTATCCGGTGCTTGATGGTGTAAAGCAGGAAGACTTGGTATCGGAGCTTGGCGGGGAGTCTTCAAACGAAATCGACACGGGTGACAACGGGGTACCGGTTTACGGTGGGAACATGCCGATGCCTATCGAGTTTGCTCCGGTTGCAACCTTAGCGGATAGGGACGAAGCCGTTAAGGAATACTGGCAAGACCGTGAACACTATCTCCAAGCGCTTGAAGACGGCGACTGCTTGAAGCTGATTGATGGCATTGTTAAGGAAATGTCCACTGAGTCAGATCGTCTGCTCGCGAACGAAAGTGTTGCCAGCAAGAACAATGACATTCAGTCTTCAACGGTGATCATTGCGAAGCGTGTCGATACGCTGAAAGAGATTGTGCGAACGATCTCTCAAAAGCATTACTTGGCGCGGGACATGGACCTCGATCTTGATCATCCGCAGATGCAGACAGTCTTTGAGTGGATGTTCGATAAGATAACCCGTGTGATTCAGAGACTAGAGCTTCCTGCGGAGCAACATGAGTTGTTCTTTACAATGCTTGGAGAGGCGACGCAGAACTGGAAGCACGACATCCGTATGCGAATGGGCGGGGTGCGTGAGCAGAATGTTCCTGCTGCGGAGCCTCGGAAACGTCCAGTGGAATTGAAGGTCATTGGCGTCGAAGACGACGAGGACACGACAGATGAATAGTCGAGCACGCCACGACATTCACCGGGGTACCTTTGACCTGTGGGAGCTATGTTCGTCGTACGCGACTAAGAGTAAGAAAAAGGGTGAGATTGCGGACGTGATTACGTTTTGCGAGTCACCGTGGGGCTACGGGACTCCGTTGTGGCCATGTCAGCGTTTCATTCTGAAGTGCTTTTACGGCATGGAGCTTGACGGGAAGAACAAGACGATTATCGTGCCTGACGTGTTCAACGAGAAACGTGACACGGTGGTGACAGAGAAAGAGTATCTGCAACGGTTGTACGACGACGGGAGGGTCAATACGAAAGATGTAGAGGGTCAGCGTTTCTACGAGTTGATCCTTGTGATTGGCAGACGTGGCTCCAAGAGCACGATGGCCACGATTATTGCCATGTATGAAGTCTACAAGCTCCTGAAGAAGGAGAATCCGCAAGCCGCGTACAAAGTTCAGGAAGGTTCGGAAGTCAGCATTACGAGTGTTTCGACTGCGGAGCACCAGGCGACGAAGTTGTTTGGGAAGATGCTGCACGGGGTCAACTTTTCGGACTTCCTGCGGAACAAGCGTGTCGGGAAGCCGTCATCGAACGCAATACGACTTGTGACAGAGTTCGAGCGCGGGTTGTTTGGGAATAAGGCGGAGGGGACGATCACACTGAGTTGCGGTGGTTGTAGTGCAAAGGCCCTCCGTGGTGCGAACAACATTGTAGTTATCCTCGACGAAATGGCGTTCTTCCTGGACAACAGTAGTCGGTTCTCTGGTAAGGCCGTGTACGATGCTTTGACCCCTTCCATTGCTTCGTTCGGTGAGGATGGGAAGATCATTAACATTAGCTCTCCGGGAACAAAGACCGGCGTGTTCTATGAGTTGTACGAGACGAGTTTTGACAGGCCGAAAGATGCGTTGATGTTCAAGATGCCGAGCACGTTTGTCAATCCTACTCTTGCCAGTCGTTTCCTCCGAGGCGAGTACAAAAAGAATCGGTACTCGTTCGTGTCTGAGTATGGCGGTGAGTTCATGGAGAAAACGACCGGATGGATCAGAGGCGAGCGTGTGGTGGATGCTTGTGTTGCCAAGCGTCGAGAGACCAAGGGCAAGGCGCGCCGGCGATACTTCATGGGTGTTGACCTTGGTCTGAAAGAAAATGGCACGGGAATCGCGATTGTTCACAAAGAGGAGGGGCAGATTATCCTTGACTATGTGCAAGCCTACTACGCTGGCTTGGGTCCCTTCAAGGAAGCCGAGGTCCTCGACCTGGACGAACTTGCGACACTCATGCAACAGTTGGATATTGTCTATCCGATTGAGAGCGGAATTCTTGACCAGTTCAACGGGTATGGCTTGCTCAACAGCTTGGAGCGGAAACGCATGAAGCAAATCCGCTTGGAACAAATCTCAGAGAGAATGAAGGGGGAAATGTTCGGATTGGTCATGAACCTGCTATTGAACCGGGCGATAGAGCTTTACAGAGAACCGAAGTCTCCGGGGCAGTTGCTCACGAATTACGAGAACCCAGACATCTTTTGGGACCCAGAGAGACCGGGATCGTCGCTTGTTCAGGAGTTCAAGAACCTGGAGCAGACGACGACGACGCGTGGAGTCTCTCGTGTGGGTAAACCTGGCGGAAAGGGTTTCCAGGATGATGCAAGCGACGCCGTAGTGCGTGCCGTGTGGGAGTGCTTCCACAAGACGGCTGGATACGACGAGAAAGCAAGCAAGATGGAACGCTTTGGTCGGACGCGTGGGGGAAATGGAAGCCGGGAAGGTAAGCTGGCTAGAATGGTTCGATATGGAATGACACAGAGAATACCGCCGAACACTAGGAGGAAGCTGAAGTTGCCCGTTGGTCGTGTATAAATTGAAATGGAGATTGAAATGAAGAACTCGCTCGTGATCTGCGTAGATGATCTGCGTCGCGATGTGTGTGATCGTCAGTCCAAGTACTTTTGTATGCCGTACGTGGCGGAACTTGCGAAACGTAGTCAATGCTTTCGCAAGGCGTTCACGACTTCCTCATGGTCGCCGCAGGTGGCCTATACAGTGTTTAAGGACTGCGACCCGATCTTTACTCCGTTTGCAGTCGAAGCGGAAGATACACAAAAGGTCTTTCGTCATGGACTCTTGAGTTCGGCTCGGTTTAGGCGACGTGAGTATCTAGTAGGCGTTTCTGCGAATATCTGGGTAAGTGCCCAGTTTGGATTCGACAAGTTTTTTGACCGATGGATCGATGACCGGGCGAACGCGTTTGAGAGGTGTTGTAAGTTACTCAGTGACGGACTCCCTGAACCGTGGGTCGTGTACCTTCAGATCATGCACGTACATGACAGGTTGTTGGGGAAGAGAGCAGAGCGGAACCGTGACTTTCAGGACTTTGCATACTATCGTCGATGTTGTCATGAGCTAGATACGTTACTTGGCAAGGAACTGTTGCCGGTGTTGGAAAGGAAAGGGTTGACTGATCGGACGGTTGTGTGTCTGTTCTCAGACCACGGTGAATCGTTTCCGAACGTTGACTCGGATGGCTTGAAGGCGTTTGGTCATGGTCAGGCTCTTTCTCCGATACTATTGAGAGTGCCGCTATTCATTTGTGACCCTGATAGGGAAGCGGCAAATATCGACGAGTATTTCTCGCTGAGACATCTATTTCAGACGGTCTTTGCGTGTGCGGACGGAAAGGAGTTTAATTTACCTGAGCCGGTTATCAGTGCTTTTCTCGCGCATAAGCAAGTCAAGCATGTGAAGTTTGACGGGAGAACGTGCAATGGAAGTTACCAGGAGTTTGACCTAGTTAGGGGTGACGTTCGTGAGTTCAAGATTGATTGAAGCAGAGAGACTTGACGAGTTGTCGGAGGCGCATGTTGCGGCTGCGGAGGAAAAGCTGCGGCTGCAAACGAATGCGTTGTCAGCGAGTGTGAAGGAAGGACTTACGGACTTCCGTCGTCGTTACACTACGCTCCGAGAGGATTTAACACGCCTCGGGGTGTTGTCCAGGTTTCGAGACAGGAGGCTTTCGACAAGGTGTGCAAAGCTATTAGACGCTGCTAATCGACTGTTTGTGCTTGCTGGCGGATCATTGTCTTCAGTTATTACTGGAGAGTCGGATGACGATATGGATGTCGAAGTTGACGATGATCTGCTTCCGGTCGAGGCTGACGCGGAGTATTTCGACGATGACCTTGATATTGATCTTATGGCCGACAACATGAGACAAGAATTAGCCAAGTCGAAGCCAAAGCGTAAAACAAAGAAACGGATTCCGTCTGGGAGAAAATGGAAGATAGGCAAGAGAGGAAATAGAAATGGCTAAAAGACGAAGTGACGGTGTGGTTCGTGTACCCGTCCTCGCTCCTCAGAATGTGTCAAGAACGAGAGTGACAGTGGGTCCGGTTGACAAGGGCAAACTGTTCGCTGCACGGAGAGCGTCTGGCGGTGGCGGTGGCGGTGGTAGTGAGTTGGTTCGTGCTGCCGCGGGTCGATCCGATATTCAGACGAGTTTCCAGGACTACGGTTCGTCGCTTTCTAACCCGGTCTTGATCCCAGAGCTTTTGACAGGGACGGAAGACTTCACGTCGTTGTCTTTGATGTTGCGTCCGCCTCATGAGCGGTATGACCTCTATGAATTCTTTTGGCGGTCGAATCCTTTCGTCGGTCGGGCGATAGACCTACTCACACAACTTCCGATTAGCAAGCTGAAGTTCTCGAAGCCTAAGAGCGTCCATCGAAAGTTGAACGACCAGATCATGTCGAGCTTCGTTCGGTGGTCGAAGCGAATCAACCTTTTTCGTGTTGTGCTTGAAGGGCAGCTTGACAAGAACATCTATGGCGACGCCTGGCTGTTCGCGGAGTGGGACGACGAAAAGAAAGAGTGGGTGAAGGTCACAATCATTCCCCCGGCCATGATCCATCCGATTCCTTGTCAGTTCTCGGACAAGACAGTGGTCGAGTTCAAACCGAACTCGAAGGATGTTGAGTTGATCAAGCAAGTCCAGGAGACCGGGAAGGAAAGCATTGAAGAGGAAGATCGTCGTCGGATTGAGAGTGTGCCGGAAGAGATCAGGAAGCTCATTGTCAACGACAAGAAAATCTACCTGGGAACGAATCCCTACGAGGGGAGCTTCGTTTACCAGATGTCCAAGAACAAGATGCACCACAAAGCGTTCGGGGTCTCGGTTATCGAGCGTGTGATCAATCCCTTGATCACACAGGAGAGATTCCGAACTACGCAGCTTGGTCTTGCGGGACGCAACATGACGCCGAAGCATATTGTCTCGGCGGATGGAATTTCCCCAGATGAACTGGAGTTGCTCAGAGACGAGGTTGACCTGAGCTTCCTGAATCCTGAGTATCCGATTGTCGTGAACTTCCCGGTTGACTACCAGTTGGTCGGGGCGCAGGAACGGTTGCTCGATCTTACGTCGGAGAACGAGGGACTGGAGAACCAGTACATGGCCGGTCTGGGAGTGACTAGGGAACTGATCATGGGCGAGGGCATGTTCTCTGGGAACAAGATCACGGTTGAAGTGATTAACACGATGTTCTTCACCGACAGGGATCAGTGGCAAGACTACATTGAAGACCACCTCATGAAGCCGATGTCACACGCTCGTGGCTTTGTGGAATACAAGCGTGACGAGTTCGATCTCTCCGGCCTGGATCGTTCAGGGGTACGAGACGCTGGTGTGGACGTTCCGTCGAACAAGTTCGTTGAGGTGGTCGAGGACGTGATCATTCCGAGTGTCAAGTTCGACAGGATCACCATCCGGGATAATCAGGAGGTCTTCGACTCTCTATTCCAGATTTACCAGAAAGGTTCGTTGCCGATTGACTACATCCTTGAGCTTTTCAACATCGATCCCGAGGATGTCAACGAGAAACTCGTGCATGACTTGTTCTCTGTCCGGGACGCGACCTTCAACGATATGGTGCGAGACATGTACTCCAGCTTGTCAGAACACCTGGTGGCTCTTGCGGGGCCGTCGATTGCTAGGAGGTTGGCGGAGAACATGGGTGTGCATGTGGGGGCGAAGAAAGCAGAGGGAGAGGAAGAGGAAGGTGGTCTCGGTGGTGGTCGAGGCCGTTATGGTAGTGCTCAGAACGGGGGACGGAAGTCTTCAGGTCGCAAGCTATTCCGTGGTAATGGTAGTGAGCGATTGTTCCGACGGAGCCGTGCAACTGGTAGCCGCAAGGAACGTACACGGGGAACGTCAATGATGTCCTTTTAGTCTGGTTGGTTGGTTAGGTTAGACGAAGATTGAAATGAAAATGATGGATCATGGACAGTCTGGGGACGGTGGGATTGTGTCCCTAAACGAGGACAGGAAGTTTGAGTTTCCGTACGCGCCGCAGGTTGGCGTGGGGATTCAACGGTTAAGCTCGCTTGCGGATCGTATCGAGTACTCTCCTGACATTGACACCGTTCTGTTCGTTGCGGAGAACATCTATCCGTTTTTCTCCGGCGGTGCCGAAGTCTCCATGCACAATATCATGGCGGGCTTAGCGGCGGAAGGGTATGACGCCTACTCCGTTCGCCCGAGTTCGTCTGCGGAGGTGCAAAAGCAAGCGGATGGTGTGACGTGCGTAAGGACTCCGCGGAGTATTGCCGAGGTCATCGGCGACTACCGACCATTCCATGTTATTACACAACTCAGAATGTCCATACAGGTCATTCATTGGGCGTCGCATTTCAAGATCGATTCGACTCTCTTCATTCGTAGCACGGCGGAGCATTTTTGCGCGTTCCGGGAACGTCGAAAGCACGTGTGTTCTGAGGGAGGGTATGTTGATCTCTTGAACTGCGGTAGAACGTGCCTTGACAAGAACGGTCTTCCTGCGGCCAGTCATTCAGCTTTTCAGGACGCAACGAACATTGTGTGCAACTCGGACTATATGCGTCAAGCGGTGGCGCGGTTCTTCGGTCGGGAAGATGCAATTGTCCAGTATCCTTCGATAACTCAGGTGGACCTAAGTCGGAGTGAAGAGAATGATACCGTGGTAGTAGTTCGCCCGAGGGTTGGGAAAGGCAATGTGATTTTCGAGGAAATGGCTCGTCGTATGGTGAACCGGCGATTTGTGTGTATCGGAGATCATGACATTAACCTCGACAGTGTGGGAGATAATGTGGAATTCTTCTCAGAGGTCGATGTTAAACAGATTGGTGACATCTATCGTCGGTGTAAGGTTCTGATCAAGCCGAATACGGATATGGAGTCTTTTGGTCGCATCGTACCTGAAGCTGGTGCTTTCGGCATTCCCGCGGTGTGTACGAGAATCGGTGGTTTATCGGAAGCAATGGGCGATGGGGGAGTGTTGATACCTATTGAGCAGGCGGAAGACGTGAACGTGTGGATCCAGGCCGTCCAGGAGATTGAGAGCGACTATGAACGGTACTCTCGACTTGCGATAGAGAACTCTAGGCGTTTTCGACAGGTTGATACTATGTTGGAAGTGATTCATTTGTCCCAAACTCGGTGCAATCAAGCGCCGATTCACGTTGATACGTCCAGTGTCAAGAGGATGGTGATCACGTGTGGTGACTTCCCAGGAGTGAGGTCTGCGTTCAAGCATCTATCGACGGTGTTGTCAGACCTGGTAGAGTTTGTGTCTTTCCATCCGAATATCTCGTTCGGTGATGTACTTACAGTGTTTGGTGGATGGTCGAATGAGTATCGGGTGACGATGGAAAGAGAGGTTGGGACTTTTGCCCATAGTTGGCATAGCAGTCTGACTCAGTTGGAACAGAGCAATGAGTACGATATTCTCAGTTTCATTTTTGAGTTGGTCAAGGAAGGGCGGTACCGATATATCTTCACCAGTTGTCCTGATTTTGCCAAGGTGATCGGTAGAGCAGTGGGCAACCGTGTGGCTAGATGGCTACCAGATACGATTGACACGAGTAGGTTTGAGGGAGTTGAACCGAAAGACCTTGGGGAAGGGTTTCATATAGATGTATTCATGCCGGGTCACCATCGAAAGAACCTACTACCGCAATTGATTGCATCGGCGAACGTGGGAGCCTTACTTCATGCGAACACTTTTATCTCTCGGTCGGAGTGGTATAAGTGGTTCATTGAAGCGCATCGAGTTCAATGTCTGGAACATAGTTTCATGCCAGACGAGTTCTACTTTCGATTCATTGCGGGTATGGACGTAGGAGTCCAGGTTTCTTTTGCCGAGAGTTTCTGCTATTACGCGGTTGAAAGAATGTTGCTTGGTGTACCCGTTCTCACTTCGACAATTGTGCCTGCGACTCGTTTTGAGGACCCGATGCTTCGTGAGTACTTGGTCGTGAAAGACCCCTCTAGTGTTGACGAAATGGAGGCGAAACTGAGAACGTTGAAAGATGACCCAGAGTTGCGGGCGGAGCTTGGCCGTCGTTGTCAGGAGCATTCATACAGGCTTGCGGAGTTCCATAACACTGAGGCTCGGCGAGTAGTGGAGGAAGTACTCAATGAGTTTTGATACTGCGGAATACTGGGACACTCGATACGGGAAGCTCGGGTTCGGTGGAGCAGGCTCGGTGAAGAAAGAGGCCGTAAAAGAACCTGGTCGAGCGATTGCTTCCCTGGAGTCACGTTACAGGGAAAGACTCAAAGAGTTTGTCCCGTCGAAGGTGGAACGGGTGTTGGACTTCGGAGCCGGTGTTGGTCGCTTTGTCCCGTTGTGTTTTGAGTTTGGTCGTCATGTGACGTGTGTCGATGTTAGCTCAGTTGGTTTAACGATACTTCGCAGCCGGTTTGACTTTCTCGGTGAGGATCATCTGACTTCAACCTTGATTCGAGAGGGGGATCGTTTACCGGGTGAGGATCAGTCGATTGACGTGGTGTTCTCGATCTACTCAATGATTCACGTGCGAGCCGAACTGGTTCCGTTCTATGTCAATGAGCTTAGGCGGGTAGGTCGAATGGTGGTGTTTATTGAGCCTTTCCACACGAAGACGGAGGTGCAAAAGATACGTGAACGGGGAGATACGAGACCCCACATTAACTATGTGAGTGCTCTTGAGTTTCAAGGGTTAGGTGAGTTCCAGTGTATTGACGAACTAGATCAAATCTACGTGATAGGAGACATGAGCAATGAGTCCTGACGAATTGGCCAGATTGTCGTTTGTACCTGGGTTTTCCGCGACTAACTTTTGGGATAAGCGCTACAAGAGCTTTGGTGCCGCCGGTGGTGGAAGCGTAAAGAGCGGTGATCTGGACGATCCTTCAGCCGAAGTGGCGAAGATCGCAAAGGCGTATCTTGGAACGATCAAGAACGTCTTGCCTCATAAGACAGCGTTTACGGTGTACATCGGTTGCGGCGGCGGGCGTTTACTTCCGATGGTCTTCGAGTTCTCCAGGAAGGTTCACGGACTTGATATTAGCGAGGTCGCACTGGAGGTTGTCCGTGACGATTTCTCATGGCTCTTGAACAACATCTTGGAGGTCATGCGTTGTTCGGAATTCGACGAGCAATACTCGACAATTCCGACTGACTCTGTAGATGTCGTCTTTACACACGCGTTGTTCAAGCACGTTCGGATGCCGTATGCCGGTTTCATTATCTCGGAGATTCGGCGAATCTTGAAGAAAGGTGGGTACTACGTCGGTATCGAGCCAACGTGGTCGCCGGAAGTTCTGGAAGGTCTGGAGGAAGACGCGCTCCGCACCCACATGTCTTACAGGACAAAGGAGTGTTTTCTCAAGATGCTTGAGGATGGTTTCCAGATGGTTTCCACGAAGGAACACCTCTATGTCATGGAGGTGAAGAAATGAGAGCGGTAGCCGTGCCTAGTAAGGGTGGAGGGAAGCCTAGTAGGCTTACGGGGCCGATTACGAATGGCTTTCTCGACTTTGCGAGGCTGTGGGACGATCCGTGGATTTGTCCTGTAGGCAAGAACATCCTGGACGAAGAGGATTTCCTTGCGTCGTCAGACATAGTGTTCGTGGAGTTGATCTGGAAACGTTCATGGCAAGTCCAGTTTTTGAAGTTCAAGCAAAGACACCCGGACAAACCTAAGTTTGTGTGCTTCACCGGGTCTGCGAACCGTTTCTATGCGAACTGCGAGCCGCAGGACTTTTCGGTTCACGTAGAGGCGTTAGAGGCGTTGGATGCGTTGGGTACTATGAACTGCGATATGATCAGTCACTACTCGAACTTCGGCAATCTTCGCAAGGTCTTCCACATGCCATGTGTGTTGAACTTGGATCACTATCGTCAGTATGCTGACGCGGAAAGAACGAAGGGGCGCACGACGTTGTGTATGCACACAGATTTGTTCTCGACTATGGGAGCGAAGCGGTGTGACGCGGCGAACTTGTTCCTTTGGAAGGGAATCTCTAAGAGGTATCCTGGACAGCTTCATGCGAATACGTGGGTGAGCGGCGGGGAACATCGGGATTCGACGCGTGACAATCACGTGAGCCGTGAGGATATGGTCGAAAGTGTATCGAGGACTGTCAAGAACATGGGTATTGACAATGTAGATGTACGCCATGCCGGTCGCGATTTTATGGATGTGGCCAGTAGGAGTTGGCTGTTCTTACAGTTGAATTTCTTCCATTGTCAAGGGCGTCTTAGTCAGTTGGGGGCGGCTATTGGCGTCCCCGTGATTTCCCCTGACATGATTGAGACTCAACGATACTTGTTCCCTGATCTGGCCGTAGGTTGGCAAGATCACGAACTTGCTATGACTCGGTTCGACGAGTTGTGGGAGAACGAAGATTTCTACAGGAGGGTTGTGGAGAAAGCGAGAGAACGGGTGACGTATTACTCGCCGGAATTCTCCAGGAAGCGTATTGAAAAGGCAGTGTTCTAGGAGATCGTACGATGGATAAACCAAAGGTTCTTGCTCTCGCTGCAAAGCGTCATAGCTTGGGAGTGTTCTTTCAGCCGAAGGAAAGGATCGTTTTCTATGCGTTGCAGCCATTGATCGATGGGAAGAAAACCGTAGCGGAGGCGAGGAACGATATTGGACAGATTATCCGCGACGAGGGGATCGAAATTGTGTCGGTCGAGTTCTTTCACAAGTTGAAGGAAGCCCTCTCTATGACGGCGGAAGAGTTTTGGAGCGAGCTTGTCGATCTGAATGATCAATCGTTTCGAGTGGTGCACATGGACTTGCGCGGCTACTCGGAGTTTTTGCTTCGTGACGAGTCACGCTGGAGAGGACGAGGCCCTGACAAGTACTACTATGTGGATCGGTATGGGACAGGGGACATGGACATTGGTACCGTTTTTCGTCCTCAAGACGTGTGTCTCAAGAATCAGTTAGACCCCGCACTCCACGCGCAGTATCCTCAGTTGTTCCTTGTGCCGTATATTGCACCTTATACGAAATCGACGTTCCTAATGGAGACGGTGAAGATTCCAGAAAGACGCGAGGAAGTTGATTTGTGGTTCATTGGGGCAATGACTCGCCGCTCACGGTACGATCTGGTAGAAAGAGCAAAGTCAGTCGAGGGGGTGACTTTTTCGGGCGGTATCACGGCTATGGAAAAGCTGCTTCGGGACGGCAAGATGCCACCGAAATTCGAGGGTTGTAGTATGGAACATGGTGTTACGCGTTTGAGTTTTGACGACTACTTAGCGGCGTTTGGGAAGGCACGGTTGTCATTGAGCATCTATGGTGTGGGGAAGATTTGTATTCGCATGATGGAGTCGATGGCAATGCAGACTCCCTGCTTGTCTGACGCGTGTCCCTTGGAGAATATGTGGCTCGTGAAGCCGGAGCAAGACAAGCATTGCTTTTTCTACAAGAACGACTGGAGCGATTTTGAGGAACAGGTTCGGCGCTTGCTTCCAGACGACGAGCTACGGATGCGAGTGGCCATGAATGGTCACTGGTTCTGGAAGAGGTATCACCGAATCGAGTCGGTCGGGATACACGTGGACACCGTTTTAGAAATGGCTTACGAATACGATAAGGACACGATCTACGAAGAGAGTCGGAGACGGATTGATAAGCGGGCCGACGAACTTGGCATTCCAGTAGTAGCTTAGGAGTCAATATGGACGCGGTAATCGTTGACAGAAACTTTCATTTGTCGAGGAACTATGGAGTAGCCTCGAATGGAGAGTTTGTCCAGGCGCTTATTGACCAGTTCGGTTTCGTGTTGGTAAGTGGACAGAAAGAGTATGACCGTCTGAAACGTCGTATTCGCAGGTTGTTCATTACTCTGGAGCCGTTGTCTCAAAGCGTTAAGATAGACTCTTCGCTTCACGAGCGCGTGGGCTTGTGGCTCAGCGATCCACATGATGCTCGTTGGCCGGAGAAGTTCCGCAGCCAACACCTGATCGATGACAAGGGTGTAGGTTTGATTTTCTGTCCGTATCAGGACGCTACTCCGAGTTGGATTCCGGGGATTGAGGAACGGTTGGTTTTCTTTCCTTGGTTCGTCAAAAACGAGTGGGTGATCGATAAACCGATTTTCTACGGGCACGCTTACACTCACGTTATGGGCTCCTGGAGCAATATGCCGGAGTACGCGGTGCGTCGTTGGGTGGCAAATTTTCCGTTTGTTAGACGGATGTCTCACCAGTACACGGGACACGATTATCGGCGTCTTGTCGGAATGAAGTACTTTGATTGGCTTTCACGTCACCACGATTCGATAGTCACCGGTACCGGTTGGAAACCGGCGTGGGGCTATGTGGTTGCCAAGTGTTTTGAGGTGCCGGCACGCGGTCTCTTGCTCATTGCTCAGGATATGGCGGACATGAGAGCGTTAGGCTTCGAGGATGGTGTGAACTGCTTGTTGTTCAACAGGGAAAATTTCGAGGCGAAGACCAGCAAGTATCTTGAATCCCCCAGGGAGTATGTGGACGTTCGTGAGCGAGGGATTGAGTTAGTTAGAGAACGCCATCTTATGAGCCACCGACTGGAACTCTTTCACGAGAGGATGATCGAGGATGCGTGACATCTACGGATTCCTTCACGTCTATACGTCTGGTGATTGGCGCAAGGTCGTTACAGAGATCATGGCGACGTGTCGTTGTTCGGGCTTGTACGACGTGACGAAAAAGATTTACGTGGGGGTGGTCGGGGAGGAAAGCGAGACTTTTGAGTACTCGGACCCAAAGGTAGAGTTTATCGTTCGTAACAAGGATTCCAAGGGCGGTGAACGGTTGACGTTGATAGCCATGAGAGAGTTCATAGGGACGCTGGACGATGTTGGTCGCAGGTGTTGTATTTGGTACGCACATACGAAGGGGGTGACGCGTGGTGGCAATCCGTGCGTATCTGAATGGAGACGTTACTTGTCCTACTTTGTGATCGAGAGGTATGCAGACTGTTTGTCGGCGCTCTCAAAACATAGTGCGGTCGGTGTGGACTGGCACGAAAAGAGGAAGATATTCAGCGGCAACTTTTGGTGGGCCAGAGGTGAGTATGTCAATGCCTTGGTCGCTCTGGAAAAGTCTGGGGACAGGATGGACGCGGAGAAATGGATCGGAACCCGAGTGGGTAGAACGATCACCGTGGATTGTCTCCATAAATCGTATGCTCACCTTTACAAGTGTTACTACCCGCGTGAGCGTTACGAGCGAAGTTCACGGGGAGTGCATTGTAGGGCGTTAGCTGACATTGTGGACAAGTACGGTGGGTCGAACAAGGCGGTGAAGGCGGTGAAGGAAAACGTGACGAAGGATTTGATTTCGTTCATGCGACGGTGTGCCATCTATGTTCCGAATGAGTGTTGTCTCCTGGAGTTGAATTGCCTCTCGGAAGTTCGGAGCTTGGTCTTACAGGAGCAGTTGTTCCGAGATTGTTTTTCCGTCGTTGTTGCTCCGTATAGCTCGGCGGAAGCGATTGCGAAACGGTGTCCGGCACGGTCGTCGGTATGTGTGCCGATGCTGGCGGATGACGGAATGGCCTATGCTGTTAGTCTCGGTTTGATTCCCGATCTCGTGTACTTACATTGCGATAACTTGGTGACCGAGTTCATTCCGAAGTGTCACGAGACGTTTCCGACGACGGTTCTTATGGGAGACCGATACACGGATAAGGCAGTCAAGGAAGCCGTAGATGGATTGGCGAAAGATTCTGTTCTCCTGGAAACGTTTAAGGATCACTGGTGTCTTCACGTGGGAGGAAAATGATGTCCAAGTTCAAAGCGTGTATCGTGGTAACGTGTAAGGGTCGGTTGAAGCACTTGAAGCAGACGCTCCCGAGCATGTTGAAACAGACAGGGTGCAATCATCAGGTTATGGTCGTGGACTTCGATTGCCCGGACGGCACGGCAGAGTGGTGTCATTCTTTGGGGGAGGAAAGGTTGTTTGTGAGCAAAGCGTTTGATAGACCGTTGTTCAATCTTTCGCACGCGAGGAACTGCGGGGGAGTAGATTCGGACGCGGATTGGCTGGCGTTTGTGGATGCAGATGTATTCTTGAGTGAGAACTTTCTCTCTGAAGCTGTAGCTGCTTTGGAGACTGACGAGAAAAATGTCTTGGCTCGGTTTCCGTACGACGAAACGACTAAGCGTCGTAAGTTGTCTGGGACGTGTGTAGTCTCTCGCATACTTTTTCGACAGGTGCGAGGGTATGACGAAGCGATTCAGGGTTGGGGGTGCGAAGAGTCCGATTTCTACAATCGGTGTCTGCTTCACGGCGTTACTGAAGTTCAGCTAAAGCATGAGACGGTGAAAGACACGGTGCGTCATAGCAATGAGGACCGTGTTGCGTTCTATGAGGAAAAGGATCGTCATGCGTCGAACCGGGTGAACCGGGCGCAGGTGGCGGATTCCAAGAGGCCAGTTAATGTGAATGGATTCGGAGTCCACTGAAATGGGTAAGATTCTCGTCTTGGCGTGTAACACTACTAGGCTAGTCAAGTACCCGATGTTCTTCGGCACGGAGCAGTGTGTCTCGTACCCAGTGGATCCCGTAAAGGCATCTGATAAATCGTACATGAAGATGGTGAAGGAAGAGATTGCCGTCTTGTGCGAATTACATGATGTGGAGTTCGTTGGATTCGAGCGTTTTCCTGTCTTGTGTACGAGTGTGGGTATGAAGCATTGTGGCAACAAACGTGTGCCGCCGTTCTATGAGATTGACGCAAAGGAACTCTTGGCGAAGTTCGGTTTGACGAAGAAACGAGTGTTACACCTAGATATGGCGGATCGTACGTTTTACGAGTTGAATGGCCACACTCTTCCGCGAGGTAGTTTGATGTTGAAGGGTCAGTGTCAAGCGGAGACGGTAGTCGAGACAGGGAACACTCCTACTAAGCGCACGGTGTGGTGTCCGTATTGGTCAGGGCGCGAGGATAGTGTTGGTATTATGTGCGGCTCTTGGACACGTCCTCGGAAGCTAAGTAATGAGGTGGCATATTACGGTAGTGTCGGTGGCTGGAAGTTTCGTAGGGAGGTTGCAGAGTTTCTTGAAAAGCGGAACGATTCATGTGTCATAGTACATGACCAACAGGCTCAAAGTCTTGGTCTTGACCTTGACGCGTGTGTTGAAGCAGTACTTCGGTCAAAAGTTGCGGTGTGCGTTAGGGGAGTCGGTATCCTTAGTCAGACGTTTTTGGAGATACTCTCTCTTCGTGCATGTTGCTTGTGTGACAGCGAACCGATTGAGACGCTCTTTTGGCCGGTGCATCCGGTCAACGGTGTCCTGGGTGAGTGTTGTGAGGTCTTTCGTAGTGAGGAGCTTGAGTCTTTTGAGTTCGTGTTGAACCGAATCCTCAGTGAAGAACGACGCCGTTCGGATTTGGCGTACAACGGACGCCAGTTCTATGAGCGATTCTATTCCCCGTCTGCTTTACGTGCGTACGGTGATTCTGTGTTAAGGCACATCGACGATGTTGAGAAAATCATTCCGTTTTTCGTTGAAAGGCGTTTGGAGGGACTTCAAAGATGAACAGACAGCAAGTTGTGGAATTCTGGTCGAAGGAACTCGCAGATCATTCAGCATGGCTACGGGGCGAAGCGATAGAGGGTGTCTCAGTGCCGGAAGAGATTGCAGAAGGTGCTACGGAACAGGAGCGTGCAGTGAAGACTTGGGTCTCTGCAATTGCGGGAGGGTTTCCTTGTCGTTTTGGGCTTCGGTCGGATTCGTTCAAGGGTAAGAGAGTGGCGAGTGTCGGGACAGGCCCTCTGCCGTTGGCGTTGGGCTTTGAGGATTGTGAGATCGTAGTCATTGATCCGTTTGTCAATGAGTACATCGAGGCCGGTTATCCCCTTGGGGCATGGCCGGAACGTGTAACATATCGAGTGGGAGATTCAGGTAAGATGCCGTCTGGGCTTTCCTTCGACGTTGTGCTTTGGCAAGCGAATGAGGGTTTGTTGTCGGTTTTCTCTGAGGTCTTGGGCTTGCTTGGGGAAGATGGCAAGCTGTACGTTGACGTTGCCGGGGTGGAAGACGAGGGAACGTTGGTTCAATACTTCGATAGTTGTGGGGTAAAGATGGTGAAGCGTGGGGAGTTGCAGGAGAGTACAGTCTGGTCGAACGATGCCAGTGAAATGATCACGTATCTGGTCGCGAACCACAACAAGGAAGAGTACGTAGCTGCGTGTATTGAGTCGTTGCTGACCCAGACCTCTAACAGGTGGAAGTGTGTGGTCCTGGACGATTGTAGTAGCGACGGCTCCGTGGATTTGATCCGGGGAATGGTAGAGGGTGATAGTCGATTCCAGGTAGTCTTGAACGATAGGAACCTGGGCTATAATGGGACTTTGATGCGGTTGATCGACTTAGCTGACACGGACATCGTGGGGATTGTTGATCCTGACGATACGATTCACCCGGAATGTACTGCACACGTGCTCAGTAAGTACGATCAAGGTGTGTGGAAGGGATTCGTTTACACAGAGGTGTTCGATTGCGACGAACAAATGAAATTCGTGAAGAAAGGGTTCTCACGACAATTGCCCGCAGGAAAGACAGTATTGAAAGACAATGATGTTGTCCAGCATGTCAAAACGTTTCGGCGAGTGGTCTACTACAACACACCTGGGTACGTGATTGACGAGGCGGTCTATTGCGAGGACAAAGACTTGGCCTACAAGATGGAAGAGGTGGTGCGGTTACACCACGTTCCGAAAATGCTGTACTATTATCGCAGAGGGACCCCAGGCGCTCAAAACGCTGGAGAGAAACGTGCTATTGGGAGGAAGAACCTGAAGCACACGCGTGACAAGGCGTGGTCGAGACGGGAAATGACAGAGTGGAAGCTGGAAAGTCGTCCGGCGTTTGAAGCACACCTGGAAGCAGGCAAGGGACATTGCACGTTTGTGACCACGCCGTCTAGTCTGGAGGTGCTACGCAAGATTGTTGGTACCGTTCGACGCCAAACGTATCCGTTTTGGCGGTGTGTCGTAGTGTGGCCGTTTGGGAAGGAAGACAAGAAAATCGAGGACATTGCGTACGAACTTCACGATGATCAGCGGTTTCAAGTTGTTGACAGTGTGGAGGCCGTGGGTGAGGTTCCCGAGCGGATTGACGTGGACGAGACTTTTGAGGACGTGCACCGAGTTGAAGCCTTTGCGAAAGGGGAAAGGACAAATAACGTGGTGATCAATAGTTTCTGGACTGGGGGTGAGTTGGGGAGACTGGAGAGACTTTCAATCAGAACGTTCCTTGATCACGGTCACGAGTACCGACTGTACACGTATGGAGACGTGGGAGAGGTGCCGGAGGGGACGCGGATCATGGACGCGAACAAGATTCTCCCGCAGGATCAAGTGTTCCAACATGCGCGCAAGGGGGCGAAGGGGAGCTATTCGACATTCTCGAATCTCTTCCGATACAAGTTGCTGCTTGAACAGGGAGGGTGGTGGGTTGATACCGATTTCATTTGCCTTCGCAGTTTTGAGGAACTGGACAAACGTGACTATGTATTTGCCTCAGAGCGAGATCGGAAGTCCGGGGATCGTTGTACTACGTCCGGTGTGATTCGGGTGCCGTCGGGGAGCGAGTTTGCTAAGACGTGTTTCGAGCGTGCGACAGAGAAAGTGAAGGATGCAGAAAACCTGGATTGGGGTGAGATTGGGGTGTTCATGGTTCGCCATGTTGTTGGAGAGCTAGGTCTCTCTGAGCATATCGTGGACCCAGAGGTTTTTTGTCCAGTGGACTGGTTTCATTGGGAGCGTCTGATCGAACCCAATCAGTCTTTCGACTTTGGCGAGAGTTACGCCGTTCATTTCTGGAATGAAATGTGGCGACAAGATGGTAAGGACAAGGAATCGGACTATCCTGCATCGAGTCTTTACATGAAACTCGTTAATCAGAGAGTGACGCCGAGGACAAAGGTCGAACCACCTTCCGCAGAAATAAAGTCAGTTCCCGTGGAGCCGGAAGAACCACAGTCAGTTCCTTCAGAACCGAAGTTGGAAGAACCGCAGGTAGTTCCTGGTAAGGTGATCCCTGGAGTCCTGTACATACACATGGACAAGCGCTACCCGGATATGTGGTATCAGCGTTTCGAGCACAACGCCAAACGCTTCGGGATTGCACACGAGCTTGTGTGTGTCTTCCAGGGTAAGACAGTGGATTATCTTATAGGGCGGGTTAAGGAAGGTGATTTCTTGCTTGGGCGGTTTGCCCATGCCGACTTTGATCTTCGCAAGGTGAAGCCGATCTTTCACCGTCTTGCCAGGGCTTTCAAGGGGAGAACCTTTCCAGATAGTCAGACCTATTATCTCTATGACGAGAAACACAAGCAGATCGAGTTCTTCAATCGGTATCGTGTGCCGACACCGAAGACGGAGTTGGTCGTTGACTCGACTCAGGTTCAAGAGTTCATGGACTACCACGAACTTCAATTCCCGATAGTGTTCAAGGGAGTTCACGGGGCGTCATCTGAGAATGTCAGGATGGCGAAGAAACTGGACGAAATAACGTACCCCGCCATCTTGCAGGAATTCTGCCCGGACAACGAAGGAACGGTTAGGTTGACGACTATCGGTGATCGAGTCATGGGTTACTTTCGACCGAATGGGAAGGGAGATTTCCGTTCGGCGTCCGCGCGTGTGGTTGCGCCGGTGTATCCGTCTGAATTTGATATGAAGGCGGTGACGTTGGTAAGTGAAATATCGAGGAAGGCGGGTTTTGTAACAATGGCCTACGATCTCGTGAAGCTCCGCGGGGAGTGGGTTGTTCTGGAAATGTCCTATAGTTACCCGGACACCGGGATACTGAAGGCCGAGGTCTGTTACACTCGGAACAAGAATGCTTTCTTCAGACGAAGCAAGAAAGACATCTATCCCGAGGATTTGATCATGTGTGACCTCTTCGGAATAGAGGAACTGGACGTGAGGTCTGAATGATGTCCGAAGGTAAAATTCTAGTCTTGACTGCGGACAGGCGTTTGCACCAGTACAACCGATTCTTCGGCCCCTATTGTGTGCCGAAGATACTGGAACATTGGCGGATGAAAGAGCCGGACTATGTGGCTCAAGTTCGTGACGAGATCATGCGGGAGTACCGTGAAGGTCGAATCTCGTACGTTGGTGTCGAGGACAAGCGGCTCTTTCATTCACTTGGGTTGGCTTCGGATATGGGCTATTGGATCGACGCCGGTGAGTTTTGGTCGAACTTCATGGATTGGTCGGAAGATGGGTTGCCGTTCGTGTGTGTGGACATGAATGATCAGTGTGATCCGATGTTTCGTCCGACGACGCTACGTGAGCGAGACGTGATTCTGAAAGGACAGGTGTCTAGGGAGGGAACAAAGGACGGTTTGCTTTTCGACGACAAGGTGGTGTGGGCACCTTACTGGACTGGCTATACGACGTTCACGGTGGTGGTCAACCGGGAGTGGGGGTCAGTGAAGCCGATTTTTGAGAGACGTTATGATACTGGATTCGTGGGAACGATCTCGACATATCGTTGGCGGCACACGGCCGTACATGACGTGTTCGGTGGGGAGACGTGGCAGAATGCTGATTCTCCGCATTACGTTCGTTTTTCGTCCTCGCGTTCTCGACTTAGCCCCGGTCACTTTGCGAACATGGTGAGAGACTCTAAGGTGGCGATCAACATTCGAGGTTCTGGTGTCTTGGCGCAGCGGTTCTTTGAGATACTTCACTTACAGACGTGTTGTCTGACTGACGACTACACGGTGAGGGCTTATTGGCTTATCCCTCCGGTCGGAGGTGAGGCTGGCGAGTGCTGTGAGGTGTTTGAAGGGGACAACTCTGATTCGCTGCGCGCGAAGATGGAAGGGTTGTTGGACAATCCAGGGTACATGGAATGTCTGGCTACCAACGGGAAGCGGTTCTGGGAGTGTTGTTGTAAGCAATCCCGGATTCGTGAGTACGGGGGATTCGTTTTGGAGGCAATGGAGAGTGGCCTCCCCTGGTCTGAGGTTCTTGGACGGTTTCGGAACAGTTGCCTGGAGGCGCTTAGGAGTTATGGACGGTAACGTACGTATCATCATTCGTAGTACGAGCGATACACTGTACGAACTCAGTGCGAGCTTTCTGTCCGATCTTGGGATACCGGTGGTGAAAGAGGTAGTCCAGGGGCCGAAGTTTAACGACTACTGGTACACCCACGTCTTTGATTTCGATGAAGACTGGCTTGTCTTCGTTGACGAGGACTGCTTCGTTTT
>JGI10211J34971_10000117_pt1 | contig 60430 bp, 60 predicted proteins | sample Etolagsediment_FD_34971 | JGI IMG/M metagenome (IMG submission 34971) | reverse complement strand
GTCACCCAACACATAGCGTCACACCTTATGCAATCGCATGTATCTCTGTGATGTATGCGATTGCATGGGTTTTCAACCAAAACACAGAGAAAACTGTTCGCAGCAGCAAATAACCTGGCCGACACAATGGATGACCAGGCATTACAACTTGAGAGAGCTTATGAATCCCTGATGGATACCGTAAGCCGCCTCAGTTACCGGAAAGCAACACGAAAGAGCCCAACGAAAAGGAAGCCAGAACGCAAGCAACCATCTGTTATGCCTGATCCACAGGTAAATGTTCGCGGAATGGTAAAACAGGAGTTGATGAAGATTCTTCAAGAGGTTGCATGACGCATTGATTCAAGACCAGCTAACCACTGGTCTTTTTTTGTTGCATTAAATAATATTTGTATTACTTTTTATTAACCTAATCACATATCAAAGCAATGAAACTCACAACAACATTAAACATCAAACCAGAGCATAAGGAGGCAGCATGAGTAAGCCGCCTATCCCGTGGGAAACTCTTATAAAGTTCTGTGAAGCTGATTGGAGACCACACTTAATGAAGCCGTTCACAATACTAGACGGCTACACTGTTGCGACCGATGGCAGGCGATTGGTTGCGGTGGAGTATGAATACCCTCAAACCGATAGTAACCACAGATCAACACTGACTAAGGAATTCCTGAAGTCTGTGTGTAACCTTATTAAGGGCAGCATCATCCACCCTCTTAGTGCCATGCAGGAAACTGAACTATTCACCATTGATCCTGGCTGTATCGAGAGGGTGGTGAACCGATGTCCAATATGCAATAAGGATGGGAAGGTTCCGAAGCTAATGGACTGCCCGCAATGCGAAGGGATTGGAGAGGTGGAGTGTGAGTGCTGTGGCTCTGATACGGGGTGCAAGGAATGCTCTGGAAGCGGCTCTGTTCCAGTAACACCTAAAGTTTGGGTGACGTGCAATACTTGCGATGGATCTAAGGAAGTCTGTGAGTTCCTGACTGAGAGCATGCGAGTTCCTGACCAAGAAGTTGGTGCGCCGGTTAAGTCATACCTGCTTTACGACATTCTTCATCTCCCTTCACCAAGGTTTGCTTACGTCGGGCATGGTGAGCCAATCGTATTCTCCGGTAAAGGATACATAGGGGCAATCATGCCCGTGCGAGAGTATTAACACCCACCACACACAAATATAAACCAAACAAATGAAATGAAAGCTAATGAAAGACAAGCCATTCGTTCACCTCAAAGAAACAACGCGATCCCACCCGAGAGTGGCGCGTGTAAGACAAAGTCGTGTCAACAGATATTCAAGACTGCTGGAACTGGATTGGAGGGACACGGAACCTTTCGTCCTTGGTGTCCAATGCATCCGCATGAAGCTCCACCAAAAATAACCGGGGTCATGATGCTGAAAGCGTTCGGTGCTGGTTTCATTCTGTTCCTTATAGGGTATGGGATGATGGCTGGTATCGGGCTGTGCTTAGGTCTTTGATTAACAATGAAAGGAAAGGAAAGTTATGAATAAAACAGAGGAAACCAAGCGAAAGAAATCACCTCGTCCACGCATGTCTATTGAGGAATGCTTAAAGAAGCTTGAGGAACTGAGCCCACCCTTAGCAGCTCAAACTGAAGCGGACAGGTCATGGTTGTGGATCACGACTAAAGTCCCGAAGAAAGAGTATGGCGCAGAGACTCCCAAGAAGCTGTTCGCCCTCGGGTTTCGTGCTACCAAGAAAAAGGATGGTCACCCTATACCTGGCACCGACAAGGTTGGTTATTGGGGGCATGCCTGTAACAAGCCGATCCCGTTCTTCCGGGGCGGTAAAGGTAACGCTAATGGTGGCGTTACTTCTGGAGAAAACGACAATCAAGATGAATCTTATAGCCAGGACCTTGCGGAACTGATGGCTCAACTCGAAAACCTTTAATTAAAACTATTATGACTACTGAAACTATCGCTCTTGACTCTAAGAAAGTCACAAAGAAACTGCAAGCAGCACTCGCGTTCCTCCAAAAGCATCCTGACTGGATGAAGCACGCCAACGCATTCGTCATGGACACATACAACGCATCCAACCTGATGCATTTCATGTCCAGCGGCACCACCTTGGAGCAGAAGGATGAATGCGCTGACCGATTGATTGAGGCGATCAAGCTCGGCAACAAGTCGCTGCTCGGTGACTTCGACGTGAGCGGTGAGATTAAGCCTGATGATGCGCCGGAGGAACAAAGCGAACCTGAACAGGACACGGAACCTGCAAGTGAGCCCAAACCGGAAACGAAGAAACCCAAAGCAACCAAGAAGATTGCATCCACTGGTGACAGGCTGACGGACATGATCCTTGAGGCGGTGATCCCGCTGGTTGAGGAACGTGTGTCGGATTTGTCACCGAATGAGGGCCATGTGCATGAGTCCGTTGATAAGATCTTCAAGGAAGAGCAACGTATCCTCCGCAAGAAAGTGGATGACTACATTGCAAGCATACCTCCACGTGAGGTTGTTGTCATTAAGACTCCCACTGAAACCAAGGAACTGGAAGGCAGGAACCATTACAAGTTCGGAATGCTCCTTCAAGTAGCGGCCAATGATGTTCCTGCGTTCCTTGTTGGACCCGCTGGAACTGGTAAGTCAACAGCGGCAATCAATGTGGCCAAGGCTTTGAGTTTGGACTACGAGATCATGAGCGTCGGCCCTCAAACATCCAAGGGTGACCTGTTTGGGTTCAAGGATGCCAATGGTAACTACCATGAGACGGGGTTGGTAAGGGCATACCGTGACGGCAAGCTGTTCCTGATGGATGAGATCGATGCTGCTCACCCTGGCGTGTTGACAATGATCAACCTGCTTATGAGCAACGGCAAGATCGTAACTCCGGGCGGGACGTTTGAGCGACATAAAGACTTCAGGTTTATTGCTGCTGCCAACACGTTCGGCGTTGGCGGTAACCGCCATTACGTTGGGCGCAATCACTTGGATGCTGCAACACTTGATCGGTTCGCATTCATCGAGTGGCCTGTCGATGAGGGTTTGGAGGCATCGCTGGTCGGGCTGAAGAAAGATAGCCCTGAATTCAAGTGGCAAGCTGATGCTGCAACCGATTGCGATGCGGAAGAGTGGTTGCTTGGTGTGACCAACATCCGAAAAGCAGTCGATCAACTTGGCATTCGCCACGTGGTATCCCCGAGAGCAACCATCTATGGGTGCAGGTTGCTTAATGCAGGGATTGCGCGGCAAGAGGTTGAGTCCATGCTGCTCTGGAAGGGGCTGGAGCAGTCGGACATTCGCAAGATCCTGGAGCAATGCAACAAGTAAGGAGGATGTATGATTCACATAACTGAAACAAGCGATGCGGTTACGCTTCACTGTGACACGTGGGAAGACTTTGAGCGTGCTGCAAACAAACCGAAGCTCAACGGAGGAGCTAGTGACCGCACATCATCACAGCTTCATGACTTCTTTTACTTCGACACATGGGAAGAGGCGATGGATGCATTCAAGGTGAAGGGCTGGCCTGAAGGTTGGGATAAAATCAAGGAAAGCTCCAATCAAATTAAAGACGTTGGATCTATGTCGCTCAGGTTTGAGCCTCAGTTCAGTGACTCGGGCGATGAGTTTGATATCGGAAGGTTCCTTGAGGGCGAGAATGAACACATGATCACCTACCGCATGGAGGAATGCGGCTCACCCGGGCAGATATACAGCATCGAGTATAACCCTGTCGCGTCGGCATCATTCACGCCGCACGAATTATTAATGCGCGGACTGGTTGTGCTTGGGCTGTATGACAAAATCGTGAGAGCGGGTGGAAGTTGTGAGATAAGCCTTAACTTTTCAGTGGAAACTGACCTGCGAAACGGGGGTAAGCGCATGGCGATACACATCACAACACCTATCTGCTCACCTGATAAGCCAATGTCAGGCGAAAGGATAGCGTTTGCGCTCTGCAATCCTGACTTCTTCAGGCGGTGCATCCTTCGAGTGATGGAGGCCCATTTCTCAGAAGATATACGAAAAGCATTCCGGGTTGGAGCGTATGAAGTGAACGGTGCTGGCTACGGCATACCTTCAGGGCATAAGGGAATCTCATGTGAGGGCGGAACATTCAAGGTTGGCGCAATGGTGTGCTACGGCAAGCGCGAAGACAAGTGGCCTCAAACACCGGAGGAGGCAGCTCAAGAGATTGACAAGCTTCTTTCTGACGGACTGCAACATTCAACAAACAAAGCATCATGAAACAAAACAGATCCACGATTGACATCGATACAATCGATGAGCAAATCAACGCTGAAGATTCAGCGAAATGGAGCACGCTCCAGAACACGCAACAGTATTACACACCTGAATGGTTGGTTCGCAAGATTGAGGCGATACTAAGAGGCAGGAACCTTCTTCCTGGTTGGTATAGCTCTGTCATCGATCCTCAGTGCGGTAACGGTAGTCTGCTGGCGATAGGAAAAGATCGCATCTACAACCTCCCGTCATACCTGTTCGGCCTGGATATTGATAAACGAGACATCGATAACCCGATGGCGGGGCGTATCAACAAGGTGTGCATGGATACCGTTAAGGCGTCTGAGATTCTTCGCAAGATTGTAGCGAAGGAGGATGAGCGCATCATCAGAAACAATATGCCATTCTTTACGCATGTGTTCTGCAATCCTCCGTTTGCCAAGCGGTGGAAGGTGGGAGATGAGGTGGTTGATTCATCTGTTCACACCTGGAACTGGGCGATACAACACGGACGCACAGTTGTCTTCATCTCAAACCGAAAGACTATTGAGAAAAACGGATGGGATAAGAATGAGCACACGATCAAGTATTGGACAGAGGTTGGGTGTTGGGATAACTGCAACGTGGAGGTTGGGATTGTGATCTGGTCGAAGCCAAGGGAGACGCCCCCCATGACCACAATGGCAAGATGCTGGAAGGAACTGAAAGCAATCGCTGAAGAACAATCTAAGCACCGTCCCAAGTGGAACATCTACACAACAGCAAGCGGTAAGCTGAAGGTTTACTTATCCAGGCTCACCAAGGTTGAGTATAAGTTATCACGCGAGGATGTGTTGAGGTTGAGCAGCATTAATGATGCTCACCCGTTGGCATTGGTGGCTGAGAAAGAGAACCGTGACCTGATGCGTGAAATGGCAGAGGACGGCAAGTATCTCATTGAGCCTGAAGCCAGGGACGCAATCGATAAGGCATTGGCTGAAGCGGAAGAATCCGCTTGCCCAATCACGCCGCCGACTGACTTCATGATGACAGCATACGCTGATGAAGAGGAAGCCCTTGAGTGCGTTGATCCTATGGGTCTGGCTCTCACGGCTGGCAAAACCTATCCCATTCAGACTGGAACCTACAACTTCACGCAGCGGTTCACCCGAAACAAGACGCATTACAATGCTGAAACGGATGAAATGTTTACCCGCGAACATGAGTGCGCTATCTCTGGCCAGGATAGATATGTTCGTGTGAATGGTGACGATGGGACATGGTTCACCTTCAAGCGACACGTGAACACAGAGCAGAAATCATTGGAGATATGTGATAGCAAATTGTTTCAAGTGTTCAAGCGTCCACTTGTTCAGGATATCGCTACCAGATACAAGGACAAATACACCAACAACCTAAGCCTGTTGTCAACGTGCGAGTTGATCGGCGGGTTTGAGTATTACCCAGGACAGAAGGATTACATTGCACGGGTCGGCATCAAGGATTACGGGCAGGTTGCGGCTGATGTTGGCACAGGAAAATCTCTCATGGCGATATCGCTCATCGCCATGAAAGCACCCAAGCGCACTTTGATATGCGCTCCGCGTGGCACTATTAAAGGGGAGGATGGCGAGGAACACGAATACAACCCGAGTCAATGGGTGTCTGAGATCCATAAGTTCGCTCCATATATGACGGTGTTTGAGCTGTTCAGCATGGAGGACTACTACCGGATCAAGAAGTTGAACAAAGGCAAGCTTCCGCACGGTGTTTACATCACCTACTATGAGGCGTTGACGCTTAACAAATCCATGGAGGCGGTCCCGGCATCGTGGGATGACGTGAAGCTACACGCTGAAATGTGCAGGAAGATGGGGGTTGACCCGAAGGATGAGAAGCATGCGCTTGCACCGCATGAAAGCGGTGATCCTAGCTGGTGGGCAAAGCGTGTCGGGCAGGATATCGGTGGTATCCGCTGCGTGGTTAAGCCAAACATGGCCACGCTGATCGGTGATGAGTTTGATGCGGTCATCCTGGATGAGAACCATTACGCTTGCAACCTTGACAGTCTCAGGACCAAGGCGTTGATCCGGTTGCAACCCAAGTATCGATTCGGATTGAGTGCAACACCCATTCCGAACCGTGTGGACAATATGTTCAGCATCATGGGGTGGCTGTGCGTTCCTGACTGGTATCGCGGTGAGCGCAGGAATGTGGCGTGGCCTTATGCTAGCGATGAGATGAGCAGGTTTCAAGCAACCTTCCTAACCAAGGAACGGGACTTTACACGTGAGCGGGACAGAAGGGTGGAGGATCGCAACTGGAATGGTAAGTGTGAGTCTGTATCTCCGGTTATCGCATCACCTGCAAGACTCCTGAAGTTAATCAGCCCGACGCTATCCTTTATCAACAAGGAGAAATGCAATCCTGACCTGGTTGGATGCACGGTTCGGGATGTGCGTGTTCCGCTCGGGACACAGCAAGCAAAGCTTTACGCCCACTTCCTCCAGAGGTCCAACATCCCAGGCAAGAACCCGCTTGTGATTGCACGCAAGCAATCGGCTTACCTGCGTGGGATCTGCGCTGACCCTACGGGGTTTGACACTAAGCAGCGAGGTGGCCCTGAAGTATTAAGCAACATGAATCCGAAGATCATGGCAACTCTGAAGCTTATCCTTGAGTTGAACGCCAAGGGTGAGCAGGTGGTTGTGATCTCATCAAGGGTAGGTATCAGTAATACGATTGCGGATCTACTGGAACAGGCTGGCATCACTTACTCGCGGATTGACAGCACGGTATCGCCCGATAATCACAACACGCAATCCAATCTGTTTAAGCAGAAGAAAACAGAGGTCATGCTGATGGGGATCAAGTGCGCGGTTGGCTACTCATTCCCTGAGTGTCCGAACGAAATCATCACCAGCCTGGAGTGGAGCTACGGTGCTAAGGCGCAAGCTGAAGGGCGAGTGTTCAGGGTGAACTCAAAGTATCCAGTTAAGATCTGGTGTATCCTGCACGCTGATACCATTGAGGAACTCATGTTCGACAAGGTAGCAACGAAGAAGGATGCGGCAACGATATGCTTGCACGGTGAACGTATCGATGTGGAGTTCAAGCCCATCGATATGAACGAGTTGATCTCGGAGGCAGGAAATAAATTCAACATCAAATCGTCTAAGGAAGAAACTGAAGTGGAGCGGGAGCTTGCTCAGTTCTTGGCAGAACATAAGAACAACGAAAGGAAAGTAGCGTGAAGCAAGCAAAAGTTAAAGCTGGGTGGAACGTGGAATTAAACTGTGATTGCCCTAAGTGTGAGCAATACGTGAACCTGCTTGATGAGCCCGACTTCTGGGACTGTCGGCAATTAGACATAGCGGAGCACGACACGGAAAGATCTGATAACATGGAGGTCTTTTGTCCGGTATGCGGACACGAGTTTGAGGTGTGTTGCGAATGGTAACAGTTGACTTTCCCGTCAAGACATGTAACACTATGGGTATTGTGACACGATGAACTTCTGGAAGAAGGCAAAGAGATTTAGTCCAGCAACCTGTCGGTTGTTGGCGCGGACGAGAAGCAAACGGCCAGTGCTCTACACTGTTGAGCAGATAGCCAAGCGGTCAGGCTTGGACTTGCTGATGGTGTCGGCGCTGGCCACTCGCAGGACATGGGATGGTGTTCCGTTTGACACCATGTTCGCCTACCTAAAAGGGTGTGATGTGGATTTCTGTGACCGACTTCGGATGAGGCAGCACACACGGTTGATTGCATGCAAGAGGAAAGACAAATGGAGATACGTGCGGGAGAGCCCGGAGGGGATGACGCTAATCAAAAGCCTGTCATCAAGCGACCGAGGCCAGTAAAGTCTGTGCCGCGCAAGCGGGGTGCGCACGTCACGACGATTAACCAGATCGGGGATGATATTCCTCTGTTCATTACTCCGTCTGAGTTCTGGAAGCAGGTCATCAGGGAGTATCGCAGGTTACTTAAGAAGCGGCATGACATTGCAGAGCTTCGTCACCTGGATAAGAATCAGGTCAGTAAAGCGGAGGCTATCCGGTTGGCTAAAGTTCGGGAAGATACATGGACCCGGCGCAGGATCGTGGAGATATCCATCGCAACAGGCATGTTCACCGAGAAGATGTCTGGCATTCGGAAGAATCAGAACAAAGTTAAACAAGAATCAAATAAAGAAAAGTGGGAAGCGTTCCGTAAAGAGGTGCATGAAGCATCCAAGATACGAACCTCCCAAGTGGATCACAGCTACATAAGGAAGCAGCTGGAAAGTCTGGAAACAAAGGTCAAATATCAGGCGATTGAGAACGTGAAGCATCGTCTGGCAGAGAAATGGAGGATAGAACATGGACTTAACGAAAGCCCCGAGCGGGGTATATCACATCAGGTATGTGGATCGGAACGGGAAGAGGCGCAAAGTCTCAACCAAGACACGCAACCGCCAGGAGGCACTGAAGGTAGCGAAGCAATCAAACATTGAGGAGATCGAGGCTGCTGCAAAGGTTGGCAGGATATCCGCTGAGGTATTCGACAAAGCAATCCTTGGCAAGAAAGGATTATCACTGACTGAGGCGCGGGAAGAGTGGGATCGGTGGCTCAGCCAGAGCGGAACCGAGTCAGAGCTAACGCGAAGTAACTACGTCGGGCGGGTGGACAGGTGGATGTCTGAGGTGGGTATCCAAGATCTGAAATGTTCGCAACTAAACAGTGAGCACGTGTCGGAATGGATCAATGGAGAAGACAAAGGATCTTACAATAACCGCAAGTTCCTACGTGCATGCATCATGAACTTCACAGGGTTCTTGAGTGCTCGCGGCTACATCATGGGCAATCCTGCAAAGCTGGCACGAGTCACCAAAGGGAACCTATCGCACGCGCAGAAGGAGAAGAAAGAGATCCAACTGTTTGACGACAAGCAAATCAGTGCGCTACTCGCGCTCACCCACCCTGATGACATGAAGGATAAAGACTCCTTCTGGTTCTGCGCCATCATCCTTGCCCGATACGCTGGACTACGCCTCGGTGATATCTGCCAGCTTAAACAGGAGTCACTCATGAAGCCTGGTTATCTAACCATCTGGACGGACAAGCGCGAAACAAGAGTGGAGATCCCGATTGCGAACGCCAAGCTCAAGGAAGCAATCCTTTGGTTGCCTTACACGGAGAATTTCTTTTGGCCAACGAGAGCGATGGACGCAGTTGACCCAAAGATACGAAGCAAAACATCCGTTCAGTTCAGCAGGTTGTGCGCTAAGGTGGATATCTTTGGGCGAACCTTCCACGGATTGCGCCACACGTTTGCTAATGAGTGCCTAAAGAAAGGCGTTCAGTATCCGCATATCTCCGCACTGATGGGCCACTTGCTGGAGTCCACGACGCGGAGGCACTACCTCAAGGAAGCGATCCAATCACTGTGACCACATCTTGGTTCCTGTTTCCCGCTCAAACCAACACCCATCTTCAGGGGTATCGGCCAGTGCTGCCTTGAATGGCATGTAACAGCCACACCCCAACTTATCCTCATCACTTGATCCGCATTGCTTGGTCTGCCTGTTGTAGATCACGCAGTTACGGCACCCTCCCATCAGCCTTCTTTGATACACTTCTTTTGGTTGACGCTTTGCTCGAAGCAAGGCGACGACTATCTTCCCAATGATCCATGCGCGATTAGGCCAAGCGGCAGGACCAACTTCAGACACGAACACCTTCCCAAACTCAACAAATCTTATCAGCTTGAAACCGAAGATTCTTATTGCCAGAATGTGACGCAACACATAGTGTAACATTCAGAAACTATGGCACTCACGGACGAACAAATCAAGAACATTCACAAAGCCATGGAGGAATGCAATGGCCATACGGCTGGCGCCGCTGTCCTTATGGGGTGGCCCTCTAAAAAGCTTAAGCGAACCATTGAGGGATGCGACCAACTGAATACCAGGTGGGGCAAGCAGTCTGCCGGGGATATTCCTAACGACACGGACACCATCCATCGGAAGTCAGAGTTCGTAGGTGACGGTGAGCCTGTGTTTATTCATCCAACTGGCGACCTGGATATCACGGAACAGGCAGCAATGGTTCAGAAGATGAAGGAGGAAAACGAGCAGTTCGCTTCCTCGCTTACCCGACTCGGTTGGGATGATTCCGTTGTGAACATCGCCAAAGAACTGCACTCCATGGCTGACAACCACTTCAAGTCAGGGTTGCAGCTGATGCATGGAGGTTTGGTTCATACCTTCCTGTCTAACATCAAGGAGTCGGAGCAGCTTAAACCTGCGTTTGAGATGGCGGTCAAAGAGCTGGAGAACAAGGCTGAAGAGGCTCCAGTCGGATCAGCGCAACGTGCTGCGATACTCGGTGAGATTGAGAGGATTCACCGGATCATGGCGCAAAACAAAGAGACTACTGTTCGCGTCAACGAGGTGATCCACAAGTCCGCACTGGTTCAGGCAGTGGTGAAACAAGCTGATCGCAAGAAGAAAGGCAGGAGCAACAAGACATGATGATCAATCCAAACCAAGGTAATTATTTCCAGCAAACAGGTGAGACGGTGCGAGCTATACTCTCCGAACATCTCGACACGTTCGCCGCTGTAGGCTTCGATGCGGAGACAGGCATGCCCATGCTGGTTGTCAACGTCCACCAAAGCCCAGTCGAGATCATCGCTCTAAAGTCCATGCTTTCTGACTGCCAGAAGACACTTGATAAAATCATGGAGTCCATTGCGTCTGGCATTCTTACAAAAAAAAGCAACCATGATGGCGGCGAGTTTCCGCTTGAGGGTGTTAATCAATAACCTGTGGGTAACATTGGGTCAAATGTAAGTCACGCAACCGAGGCGTTGCTTGAAGAGTTAAGGCTGAACGATAGTGCGCCCGACTTCAAGGATCATGACCGCACTGCCCAACTGCTTGATGACGGTTGGACTCCCAGGTTAAACAAACCTATCCAGGCCAAGGCATACCGCAACCGCAGTGCCAAGTTCAAGCTCTACCATGGTCCGCGTGGTTCCGGCAAGTCCATCGGGGCAATGCATGAGGCGGTGGAGCATGCGTTCAACAATGACCGAGCGATTGTTGTCATCATTACTCAGACATCAGGCCAAGCTATTGAGGGTGGGACATGGTTCAAGCTTAATGAGTTGATCCTTCCTGAATGGGGAGCACCACCAGAGGGCAGTCCGACACTAAGGCACACTGATGGATCTGTTGTGTGCGGGGTTGGCCTGGAGTATTCAGTCCCCAAGATGGACCCAGTGACACGCAAGCAATTCGTGTGGGTTGCCAACAGGTTCGGAACTCATAGCCGTATCGTGTTCATATCTCTGCCTGTTGACGGGAAGATTGAGTCACGTGTCAAAGGTTACGAACCATCATTTGCGGTGGTGGATGAGGCGCAGAACTTCAAGACCAACGATGTCTTCAAGTATCTGATCCAACAGATAGGGCGTCACCCGTTTGCCAAAGGTCCGCAGCAAGCTTTGTTTTGTTGCAACCCTGACGGCCCAAGTCACTGGCTATACAAGACTTTCTTTATCCATCCTGTTGACGAGGAAACAGGAGAGTGGAACGATGATTACGCTGAATACTTCTTCCCGATCAAGGAGAACATTCAGAACCTACCGGACGGATACTATGACAACGTCATGGCAGCGGTTAAGGGTGACCCGATTGAGGAAGCCCGAATGCTGCGAGGTGAATGGATTGATGCCCCATCAGGTGAAGCGATCTTTGGTTCATCATTCTCTAAAGAGATCCACGTCTTGGGAAACATGCTCAAAGGCACAGGTCTTTTACCGTCCACAGACTTCCCTATCCTGGTTGGGTATGACCTTGGTCCCGCACACAGCAGTATCCACATGATGCAGTATTTAGTGGGCGCAGACAGGCACATGTGGTTGGTATTTGATGAGCTTAACTTTGTTGAGAAGCGCTACTCATACGCGAGGATTGTGCCTCAGCTTCTCAAGCGAATGGATTACTGGGACGAGCGATGTAAACATTCATTTCACTTTGAGCACATATCCGATGACTCAGCATTCAACCAGCTAAGGCCGGACGGAAGCCTAGATCACCAGACCGTCGAGCATTTATCCGGTGGAAGAATCAGGATGAAGGCAGCACCGAAGGGCAAGGGGTCAGTGATGTCGCGTGTCCGCATCCTTCTGGATGTGCTGACATCGGAAGAGATTATCATATCTGCAACATGCCCCAAGACAATCGACATGTTGATGTTCCTTGAAAGCAAATCCCCGAAAGGTGAATACGATCCTGACGCACGGTTCCACCCGAAGCGTTGCAAGCATCTCCACGTGTTCGACAGCCTTACATACCCAATGATCAAGCTGTCCACTATCAACCCGCTCGCCATACCGTCACAAGGTAAAGTCAGCCCATCCAAGGTTGATTACCAAAGGTAGATTCTTGCTGTGCTACTTCTAAATCAGTAGCATTTGAGCGAAAACCCGCCAGAAATAATGGCTGTAGTAAGCGTAAGTCCTTGAAAGAAATGGTACACCCGTAGGGAGTCGAACCCCAAACCTCCTGATCCGTAGTCAGGCGCTCTATCCAATTGAGCTACGGGTGCGCCATAGGAGGGATGAAACAGTATCAACAACTTGCGTAAGTTGAGCCGTCATGTTACGCAATCTTTCTGCACCGTTTTACTGTGAAAATCAGTAGCACAATCAGTAGCACTCCAGGCTGGATGACTGTCAGGCATGAATGAAATAGAATGAGGCAGCACCTCCCCGTAAACATCAACTATCAATCTCCCTCCAGATCGGTGGCCGATGCGTAAAGCAATCTCAGAATCCATGACTCCGTTGGACCGGAGCACGTTGACGTAGTATGACCGGAGGCCGTGAGGTGAGCATGACCGGATGCCAAGCTGCTTGCATGTTCGACGCATAGCCTGGCCCAGTCCGTCCCTTGAGACGGGTAACGATGGGTTCCTTGGGCTAGGGAAATACCATGGACTAGCAAGATTCTCCTGTTTTCGCCACTCAACGAAGGCGTTCCACCATAATAAAAGTGCATCATGAAACCGGATGAACGGGAACACTCCCTTGTGTGTCTCGCTCACTCCAACCCATATGCATTCACCATCATTGTGACCTGGATTATGGCTGGACGCTCCCCACTGAAAGAACCTGGCCTTGTCCCTACGAAGTCCGGTGAGCGCAAGAAACAGAACCATCCAACCCATACACCCTGATCGCGGATCTGACATCATTGATCGAGCAATGGCGTGCAAGTGATCAGCGTTTAATGGTTGCCTATCCCTGCAATGTGTCTTGGGTTTCGCAAACCTCGGCCTATCATGTGGCATTGGGTTGTCGTAAAGCCCTGTCATGTCGGGGTTCCGATAGGCCCACCTGAATGCGGCAGCAAGTGTGGCGATATCAAGCTCGCATGCACGTGTCTGCCCTCTCCATTCGCGGTATGCGCGTAGAGTTGAGTGATTAACTTGTGATGATGGGTAATGAATGAAGAATTTTGAGAGGGTGGAAACCCGTTGGATCTCCATGTCTAACTGCCTACTCGACCTGGGTTGCTCGTTACGCTTGGGGCAATTGTGGTCGAGGTAAAACTTTAAGACATCGTGAACCGTTGGTTCTTGTGGAGGGCATGCTGAGATTGATACATGTTGAGCGACCTCTCTGCGTGCTTCGCTCGTTGTGGATGCTTGTAATCGTATCCATTCTCTTTGACGCTTGGATTGATCCCTGAAGTAGAACGTCTTACCTCTCCTGTAGAGATTGCGCCCCAGTGAGGCATAGCTCACTTTGCTGCCTTCATCTTCTCAATCTCTTTACTGACCACGCTATTGCGTGCCTCGATGAATTCAACCATCTCAATCCTGCGCTTGGATTGTGTCTTCAGCTTCTTTAATAAATGAGGGCCATGCATCATGATGGCTTCATTGATGAACTCACCCGCATTAAACCCGAGTGCTTTGGCGTTGGCGATCAGTGACGAGTTCTCGGGGGCCACCCGAAATGATGTCACATACGGTTTCTCTTTTTCTTGTTTGGTTACTTTGCTTGTCTCTTTCATTTCGTTTCCTTTGTTGTTTATTTTCACCCCCCCCCTTTCCTTTTTAGGGTTGCATAATACCTGCATCGATCAGTAATACCATAGGCCGAGTAACCAACAAAGTCAAACCAAGACTTACTGCAACCAAGCTTAGGCCGTAAACAATAAAAGAAAAACCTTGCATAAATAATATGGTTAGCATACCCTAATAGGTAGATTATCCGTTCGGACATAAACCAAGCTTAAAGAAAGGAACAAAATGGACAGTCACGTTGAAGCCCAAACCTCCATCATCCACTTCACTCCATCACCGGAGACACGCGCACTCATCGAGGAAGCGTCAGAACACACAGACATTGATTCATTCATCAATTCATGCATTGCCTTGTTTGGTGAAACCAGTAAAGAGCAATAAGTAAGCAACACACGGAAAGGAAGACACATACACATGTCACTATTTAAAAAAGCAACGAAACAAGCAACGCATATCAAGCTATGCGTTACGGGTGCCAGCGGGTCTGGCAAAACCATGAGCGCATTACGTCTGGCTAAAGGTCTCGTTAATGAGGCTCCACTGGAAAGCGGCAAGATCGCTGTCATTGACACGGAAAACAACAGTGCATCCCTGTATTCTGACAGGTTTCAGTTTGATGCGCTTGATATTCAGCCTCCGTTTGAGTCGGAGAAGTTCGTGTATGCAGTCCTGGAAGCGCAGAAGGCGGGATACGAATGCGTCATTCTTGACTCCGGTTCCCACCTGTGGGAGGGCGTCTTGGATTACAAGGACAAGCTGGACAATACAAACCGGGGCGCGACCAACAGCTTCACCAACTGGCGCACAGCTGGCGAGAAGTTTAAAAAAGCTGTGGACGCAATCCTTCAGGCCCGTATCCACGTGATCGTATGCTTGCGCTCCAAGCAGGAATACGTGATCGAGCAGAACGACCGAGGGAAATCCGCTCCTCGTCGGGTAGGCATGGCCCCAGTGTTCCGTGATGGCGCGGAGTATGAGTTTACGGTCATCCTTGACGTGAGCAACACGAACTCAGCCGTATCCACTAAGGACCGCACGGGGCTGTTTCCTCAAGACCGCATCATTCACCCGCATATCACTGAAGATATCGGGAAGGAGATCCGCAATTGGCTCACCAGTGACGGACCTATTCAGTCTTCACCGGCATCAGCAACGCAGACACCCCCTACTGCACAGGCAGCGGAGGCTTCAACTCCACCAGCATGCCAACCTGCAACCGATAAGCTGCGCGAGCTGATGTCGAAGACTGGCATTACGGAACAACAAATCTTCAAGCGGTTCAACATTTCTGGATGGGTGGATCTGTCTGAGGACATGGCACGCACCGCCGTCGAGGGTATCGAGAAGAAACTTGCAGCGGCGTGATTTTTTTTATCGACAAATAATACTTCTATTACGTTATACTACATAAATTATGAGCGACTTAAATCAAGTCATACTAACGGGCAGACTCACACGTGATCCCGAAATTAGACACGCCCCAAGCGGCACAGGCATCGCTAACCTTGGGTTAGCTGTGGACAACTCCTACTCCAAGGATGGTCAGCGAATCGAGAAGACAGTTTTCGTCGATGCTGTCGGCTTCGGCCCATTGGCGGAGTTCACGGGGAGACACTGTTTCAAGGGTCAGCGAGTGTCGCTGTCTGGCGAACTCAACCTGGAGCAATGGGATGATAAGCAGACAGGGCAGAAGCGATCTAAGATATCCATCAAGATCGGCAAGCTAAACCCCATAGACTGGAAGCCCCGCGAAGAGGGGCAGAACCCACCTCAAGTTGGGCAAGCCCAAGCTCCCGCACCACAATACGCATCGGGTCCAGCCGACGATGATGACGTTCCCTTTTGATCAGGTGTTTCCTCCTTTCGCCTGATCAACCCACACATGGGGGCAGTAGATTTCCTTTGTTCGCTACTGCCCCCATTTTTTCCACAAACAACCAATCACAACGGATATAATTATGAGCGACCTCTACGCATACGACATTGAGACTGGACCCGCACACGACGAATTTCTTTTACCCATCATTCCGAAATTTAAAGCACCATCCACGTGGAAAGATCCTGACAAGATCGCCGCAAACATCGATGAGCAGCAACGCAAATGGGTCGGCAACGCTGCACTCGCACCAGAGACCGGGATGGTTTACGGCATTGGTGTTAAGTCTGAGAAGACCACTGACATTTTCTCTCGCGGAGACAAAGAGAAAACACTGGAAGACGAGAAGGATGACATCATGCGATTCTTTCAGTTCATTGAGACTCACCACACCAACGCCACATTCATTGGCTGGAATACGAACGACTTTGATATCCCGTTCCTTGTGGGTCGAGCAGTCTTCCACAGCCTTCGCGTTCCCCCTGCTTTTTACACTGGGGGAAGTTACGGGTCAGGCGGTAAGCAATTCCGGGATCTTTGCATCGAGGCATGCTACGGATCTTACGAGCGCAAGCGCAAGAAAGTGAGCCTTCAGAAGATGGCTGTTGCTTTGGGTGTTGGAGACAAGGACGGAACAGGCAAGTTCTACGCTGAAGTCTGGCGCGAGAACAGGGATGAGGCAATCGCGTATCTTGAGAATGATCTTCAACTCACTTTGGCTATCGGTAACAAAATGCGCTTAACCGGAATCCTGTAACATGACACCCGAGCAAGAGCAAAGCATGAAGGGCGCCTTGACCGAGTTCGTCGGCAAGGCGGAAGAGAAATACCGAGCGGGTCAAGCTGAACACTCAGGTAACCTTTGGGAAAAAGACGGGCTTCTGGAAGAGGCTGGCAAGGAAGTGATCGATCAGATGTTCTACATTGCAGCACTTCGTCAACGACTATCGCACATCGACTATAAGGTGAGAAATCTTGAAGGAATGATTGAGGCTGCTCACTTACACGCCCACCAAGGTCAACGCAATATGTTTGCCGCACACCTGCGGGAAATATCGGAAGACCTTAACTCCCTCTAATCGTATGCCGCCAACAAAGACGTGGAAGCAAGTTGAGCGACGGATCGCATCCTTCTTCGGGTCAGTCCGCACGCCTTTGTCTGGTGGCAATTCAGGTCACACACGGTCAGACAGTTTGCATAGCCGTATATTCGTTGAGGCTAAGCATCGAGTCAGGCACACGGCGGTCTCGTTATGGAGAGGAACTAAGAAGCTGGCAGTGCTGGAGGATAAGATTCCGGTAGTCTGCCTTCATGAAAAGAATAAAGAAGGGTTCTGGATCTTAGTGCATTCCGATGATCTTGAATCTGTTGCCGAACAAAGGAGAATTACACGTGAAGATCAACGAAGCATACTTTCAGGAAGCGAAGAAGAGAAGGGGTCAACTCAACCTGGCAACAGTGATGGCAGCGGAGGGCAAGTCGCCGCTGATAAATAAACTCATCATTGATCCACCAAAACGCAACGACATTTACCCGGAAGAGCTCTATGATGTGGTCGATGAATATGAGTGGGTCAGGATTCCTAGATTGGATGCACACATTGTTGTCCTTGTGAAGCTTCGCGGACAGATACATGTCCTCACTAACGCAGGTGATCCATGCCTAAGCCATGAAGCGCCAGGTATTCGCCAAGCACACTGGTATCTAACCAGTAACTTCTACGTCCCAATCCAAAAGCACATCGCTGATGGGTGGATTATTGCGGGATTCTGGACACTATATGCGCGTAGACGCATATACAATTTCCCTACCCCTTTTCAAGTATTCGAGATTCAAGACTATCACAGCAACATCCAACCGTATAACACGATGAGCATGTGGTGTGAGCAGCTAGGCATGCACGTTTGCCCTGTTGATGATGAGCTTGGTTACGGGGATGATTCTCATGCTCTTATTTGCAGGAGGGAAGTAGTGCTTCCCGATCAAGTGACGGAACGTTTTATCGCTGGTCAGTGCTATGAAGGGAAAAGCCTTGCCACAGAACACATGCCTTGGGGGTTGATTCAGAATGAGCTTCCTGCCGTTGGGCGAGATAGCAAGCAATCCAAAATTACTCCTATCCTCAAGCATTTAGGTCTCCCTTACTGACATGGCTAAGGTTCCCTACGAATTAGAAGCAGAGGAGCGCATGATAGGGTCTCTGATCCTGGGTGCGTGGGAGGAGGTTATCAGCGCAGGGTTGACCGTTGATTGGTTTTGGGACCAGACCTGCTCATACCTGTTTAGCTTGATGGAGAAGCTGGAGGCTGCTGGCCGTCAGGTCGATGAGGCAACTGTTCGGTTCGCTGTCTGCAAGGACGGCAAGAAGCATCTGAACAACCACATTGAGACTTACATAGGCAAGACTGGGACCAAGGATAATTGGCCCATGTGGATGTCGGATCTAAGGCTCGGGTTGCTGCGAAGGAAAGCTTTCCTTGCTGCCATGCAACTCAAGACTGCTTCCGAGAATCCTGATGGCGGTCAGATTGCTGATGTGATAGCCAACGTGGACAATGCTATGGCTGAGTTGCGCGAGGAAGATATCACTCAAACCAAGACGCAGAAAGAATCTGTCCTTGAAATTGCCGAGCTCTATCAAGCGGTATGGGACGGCAAGAAAGATGCCCTCGGTTATGCAACTGGCTACGTGGATTACGACCGGGTTCTCGGGGGGTTACGAAAGACTGATCTGGTTGTTATGGCAGGAAGGCCAGGTATGGGTAAGACAGCATTCGCACTTAACATTGCGCTAAGGCTATCCGATAAAGACATACCTGTTGGTGTGTTCTCTCTTGAGATGAGCCGCAACCAGCTGAACGCACGTCTCGCAGCAGTCCATGGCAAGGTGAACACTCAGGCTATCTTGCGTAAAGAGAACGTGACGGAGTCGGATCTCGCACGGTTCATGAATGCGCTCAGACATGTTGCTAAAACCAAGATACAGATCGACGATACAGCTGGCGTAAATATCAACTACATCAGGACACGCGCCAGACGCATGGTTCGGCAAGGAGCGAAGGTGTTGATTATTGACTACCTGCAATTGATCAAGGCAACAAACCCGAAAGCCACACGTAACGATCAGGTAGGTGAAATCTCTATGAACATGAAGGCTATGGCCAAAGAGTTGGATGTGCCGGTTATCGCGCTTTGCCAGATGAATCGTGAGTTCGACAAGCCAAGCATGCACAAGGGCAAGGAAGTTAAACGTAGACCCCGTATGTCAGACCTTCGGGATTCAGGGAGCATTGAGCAGGACGCAGACTCGGTCACTTTCATTTACGAAAGGGAGGAAGGCCAACGAACCCTCGGTGTAGCCAAGAACAGAGCAGGGGCGGAAGCAGACATATCAATCGCGTGGTTCCCTGAGCATACCAGATTTGAGAACGCATCTATCGGCCCTGAAGATAATCAATGAACCAGTGGATTAACTCAAAAACACATCAAACATTCCTGGATCGCCTTGAAGAATCCAAGGCAGCTGTATGGTTGGCCGCTCAGATACTTGAGAATGAAGGACTGTCTCCAAGAGTTAATCATACCAGTGCTGCACCTACCCACAAGGTCAGGGGTCAATACATCGACAACGGTGACATTGAGATTGATGGTGGGTGTGTGGAAGTAAAGTGGTGGAAGAGTAAGCGAACCCAGTTCACGAACCGGAAGTCATGGCCTTATCCAGTGATCTTCGTATGCCCTGCCGAGCAATGGTCCTCCCTTCGCAAGCCTGTTAGATGGATGATGTTCTCATGTGACCTTCGCCACTATGTCCAGTTCGGTGTGGGTGCCGTCGATCCTTCCAGGGTGCAGGAGAAGTTTGATTCCGTGTATAAAGTCAGTCGCCAGTATGTTGTGATCAATGCTGACGACGCTCTTTTTTTACCTGTTCCGTCACGCATTCTGTTGCGTTACAATACGGTAATCAATTCTTTTTAAGGACAAACTCAATCTGGCAAATCGACTGGCCGAGCGTCTGGTCTGCGTTGAAGTGTCTGAAGCTGAAGTCCTGAAGGATTGTCTCACATCTCACAACTTCGCAAAGCCCATCATCTTTAAGGTTTCTTAGAAAGTCTGGAGTGTGAATGCTTTTCGGTAAGTCTGACTTCCACTCCAAAGTCCATGAAGTTTTATGATCTCCGTTGAACATAGAGGGCCAACGACACTTCTCGTAGAACAACTCATGAGGAACGCACACTACCACATGGCCCGATGATTTGCATATCCTAATCCAGTTCCTTATAGCTACACCAGGGTCATGCATATGCTCCAAGCAATGGGAGCTATAAACAAAGTCAAATTGATTGCCCCCAATGTCAGCGCAAGTGTTTGCATCGCCGCCTGTCAGTTGGTCGTAAGGGAGGACGCTTAGTATCCCTGGGAACATTGATGGACTCAGGCAATCATCTCCGCATCCGATATCAATCCCGTCCCCTTTTATGAAAGCAGCGTAACCGTTAATCTTTCTGTAATGGTGAAGCTTTGTTGTTTCCTTCATACGCTTTTGTGAATAACTATTTCCCCGATGAGAAGAAGCCAAAGAACTTCATAGCGAACGCAATCACAGCAGATGTTGTTGCGCTTATGGCTCCAGCCCAAGCTATCACTTTCGACTTGAACGCCTTCATGCTACCCATGTCACGCTCAATATACTCCAACCTGCGTCCGTAACCCTTAACGCCCATCTGCTCGTCGCCAAGAACAGCATTTGTAAAGCGATCAACTGACTTACTCATGCTGTCGAACGCAGTGCTCATCCCTTTAATCTGAACCTCAATAGCATCAATGCGAATGTTCAGTGACGCCGCCAAGTGACGGCAACGCCCACATTGGCATCCTCCTTCATTGTCGGTTTGGTTGTGCTGAACATTGTCAGACATGGGTGCGGGCTGTAAAAAAGCCAGCGATCAACTTGCGTGAAGCAGACCGCTGGCGTTGAGATTTGCGAGCAAAGCCTACGATCCGTTGTTAGCGGTCGCAATCTGTGTCCAGTTGGTTCCGATCAGCATCACGGTCGCAGTATCTTCAGTGTTGTCTAAGCTGAAATCACCAGACAGCCGGAGATTACCTGTCCCGTCTTTCAACACAACGGTTCGCGCTGTGTTGTTGGCTTGCAGAATCAACAGGTCGCCAGGTTTGTAGTTGGTGGCAGTGATAGTGTTCAGGTCGTCAGAACCCGCGTCACCCTGGGTATCAATGGTGAAGAATGTTCCGGTTGGAGTAATCGCGCCACTTGCAATAGTGTATTCACGAGGGTTTGCGGCATCAGGACCAACCTGCAATGGATGACCTTGGCCAATGCGGAGCAACCTGCCAACACCTGAGTAACTCAGATGAACGTCACGTGCATCCACTGTGTTAGTGGCTGTGCTGGAGTAAACAAACAACCCGCCAAGACCGTCGCCAGAAGTTGTTCCGTAATTGACAGCAAAGATTGAGTTGGAGTTTTCCTTAACCAACGCATCAGGCAGGTCGTTAAACTTCTCCACGTTCACCACTCTTGGAGGTGCGCCTGTGGTAGCTGATTCAACAATGTTAAGAGCGGTCACAGCTACAGCAATGGCAGCTACAACACAAAAAAGTTCTTTGATAGATTTTTTCATGGTAAAATTATGGCAAGGGTGAAACTGCTTTGGCAGCTTCAGTAAAAATCTTGGCTAACTGTGCGGCAAACTGCTCATCAGATAGTATGGATAGATCTTTAGCTCCTACGGAATAGGAGTAGTCCCCATCCTTTAGGTCACCTGTAACGGATGCTGCTTTTGAGTCAAAGAAGATGGGAACTTTAACCTTGAACTCCTCATACGCAACAGATCCAGCAACCTCAACAGGCCGACGATGCTCCCTGGTCATGTGGCATCCAGAGAGCATCGCGGTCGCCATGATAAGTATCGTGATGAGCTTTAATGGCATGCGGTCGTGTCAATGGTTAATTACTCAGGGTCGGAATCGGCTTCAGCTAGCTGAGCAGACAGGGCGGCAACATCGATCTGCGCCAACTGAACCTGGGAGTTGTAAGCGTTAATCTTGGCGATAGCGTCAGTCGCAATGCTGACTGCGGTTGCATCATCGATGGACTGCCCCGTGATAGACTTAGCCTCCAGACGCTTCTCAGCGTTGCTTAATGCATCAAGCAAGTCCGCCTTGCCGTTATCAGCTGCAAGCTTAGCGCGGTAGCTAGTGATGTGTTCCTGAATGATATCTCGTTTAGTTGCCATAATTAGTTCCTGTTTAGTGAATCCGGATCACTGAATCTGGTAGGTGCCAGAGACCTTGATTGTGGACGTGTCAGTGAAGTTGGTGTCGTCAAGAACAACAGCGCCCGTCGCACCCCAGTCCACAAGGTTGACTGTGGTTCCGTTATCGGTCACATAGGCGGTGACTGGAGACGTAAGGGATGCAGCGTTGGTCATGCCGCTCACCGACAAAGACTGAGAGCTGCCAGCAGTGTTGCGTGCCGTGAACGGCAAACTGGTCATTAATGCTGTTCCTGTGGAAGATCCCTTGGCTGTCAAGACGATGTAGGCATGAACTGTCACCTGGTTTCCTTCCCTAGTGTAGTAACCTTCCTGAGTTCCGTAAGTTAAGCCAGTTGCTCCACCTCCAAATGTAATCGCAGGAGTCCATGTTCCAGTTTCATAGAAGGCGTAAGCTCGCCCTGTGAGCGTGGAGCCACTGTTCACACCAATGAAAGCATTGCTGGATAAGTCGTATAGCTTTCCGGTGTCTGCATCAAAGTTCTCGGCGCGAAAATCTGCTAGGGTGCCGATTTCTGTGACACTAAAATTATCAAAACCAACAAAATCCAACGCAGTAGCGTTGTAGGTTGCGCCATCTGTTATTTGTAGCTCTACCGTGGTGCTTGTAAGAACTGTCTCAACACTCGCTCTCGTCCATGCACCTGCGGTGTTGAGCGTGGCGATGGTCGCAGTTGGTGATGCTACGATGATGGTGTCAAGTGTTGCATTTCCCGAGTTGATGTAATAATCAAACTCAATTCGGACACGTTTACCAACGCTCGCCACGTTTGTTATGGCTATTTTTGTAGCTGTGGCAATCGTGGCGGTGGCTTGTTGCTGTAGAACATTTGGACGCCCACCAACGGTAGTATTAGCAGTCTCAGTTAGATTTGTAGGGGTCGCACTTCCTGACCCGCTCCAGCTTGAGAGCCCGACGGTTTCGTCAATAGTGCCTACTCCTCCATTTGCACCACCCCACTCATCAGCAAATCCCAAATCATTTCCACGAGCAAGCTCGGCCACTTCGGAAGCCGTGAGTTCGCGGTTGAAGATTTTGACGTCTCGGATGTGGCCCTGGTAATAATCCGATCCAGCTCTCCCAATCTGTAGCGCATTAGTCGTGTCTGGCATACCTGAATAAGCAGCCTCGTTTGAGACGGTGCCAGCCGATGTGAGATCCTCGCCATTAACAAACAGCTTAAGCCCCGAAGCTGCCGATGCGAAACCATTTGCCTTGTTGGGACCAGCTCCCGCATACGTCACGCAAACATGAAACCATTCATCCACCGACACCGTTAGGGCAGCTGTTGATAAAAGCGGCTGCACCGATGCGTCCCGAAGCAGAAACACTAACTTGCCGCCGGTGAAATAGAACAGAAACTCACCTGACGAACTGTATTTACTAACAATCGGGTTCAGAGAAGTGATGTCGCTTGGCTTCACCCAAGCACTAATGCTAAAAGCCAAATCATCCTTATCTTCCTGATACCATATGCTGCCGTCATACTTGATGATATCTCCAATCGCATAAGTGATTGCTCCGCTTCCCAGGTTTTGAGTTCCGGCTGCCGAGACTGTGTAGTAATGAGCGGTCGTTCCAGTGCCATCAGTCAAAAACGGAGTGTTAGTTGCCGCCGACCATGCGCCTTGCAATGATCCTGAAGCGGTATGAAAGCTGAGCTTAGAACTGTCTGCGACCTCGATATAATCATTGACGCCGCCAAAATAAATAGCAGGCCCAACTAACTTGGTTCCCGAAGCAACATTCTCACTATCCCCGGCGAGATCAGCCGCAAGGTTCCACACATCAGAGTTGATCGTGCGTGTCTGAAGCACGTTGGAGTTATGGGTAACAACGGTATCTGTCCCGCCAGCCGCGAGAGTGCTTACCGTAAGATCACCGCCAACCGTCAAATCTGTGCCATCAAACGTAAGCTGTGGGTCAGTGCCTACATTGCCTGATCCATCAGTAACAATGACTCGATTAGCTGTCTGCACTTTCGGCAGGTAAGCAGCGTAGTCATAGCGCACCCACCTGCCGGAACCAGACGCGGGAACAAACACGTTCTTGCTATCCGCAGCAACCACGGAATCAGGGTCATACATGAACATGCCTCCAAGCTGGTCGCCAACCGAGTTGCCATAGCGGATAACCACTACGGAATTCTGGTTTTGCGCTGGTTGAACTGATGCAATGTCGTTAAACGAATTGATCAGCACCAGTTTTGTCGGTGCTCCAGAACTGAATTGCGCTTGAGCGCCGATGGTTGACGCAAGCAGAGAGACTGCCAGCGTCAAGAAAACAGAAATACCTTTGATAGACCTCATAATCTTCATCACGTTTGTTACACTATTTATTGGGTTACGTTTGTCAAGCTAGAACAAGGTTCCACTGAAAATATCTACCGGCTTCTTGCTGGACGGTTTAGAGGTGCCGCTTGATATCTGATTCTTGTAATGCTCAAACATCCTTATCGCACCGAGAACATCACGTTTACCCTCCTTCGGCAGCACTGACAAGATGCGGGAAAGCTCCGTGTCTGTAGGGGTTGCTCTGAATATCTGCAATGGATTCCTGCTTCCGAACGTGCGCTTCACGTAGGACTCAGGCTCAGACTTGCCAGCTTTACGGGCAGCTTTAACCGCATCCTGGTATGCTCTCCTAAAATCGGAAGGGTTATTAGAGAGCGCAGCCATAAACATGCGGGATATGTGTGGCGTTACGGGGGTCTTTGTTCCGAAACCTCCTTGAGACTTCCGTAGCTCTGTTCCTGATATGCGACCTGCGGCGCGGAGCCAGTTATTGACATTCGTTCTTCGCACCGCTCTGGATTCCTGGTTATCAAAACCTCCGAGAGTATTGATCATCTGGATCGCTTGAAGCGCACCATTGCCACCCATAGCGAACAGTGCTGGCCGAACAACGCCGCTATAATCCACCGTGAAATCCTGGTTCAGGAAAGATTGCATTGCCCCGATCATTCCGAATGCGGAGTTCAAGGCGACAACCCTGCGCTCTGGTGAAAGGCCACGAAGATCGCCTTCACCTGTGCCAATGTTGATGAACTCAAGCGCAAAGTCACCAGCCAATCCAAATGTCCCAACCCTGGTCAAATGCTCCATGACAGCGTGGGCTTTAGCGAGTGCGCCTTCAGATGAGAGCGGGGCAAGGTTCCTGCGCTTGCGAAGCAGTTCTTCTGAATAGGCATCCACCGCCATGGATATTGCGAGCCCACCGCCAGCGACTACGGACAGCGCCATGAGAGCGCGGGATAATCCCTGCATAGTAAACCTATCGCCATCGTTCTTCAGGATCTTGGATGCTACCTTGAGAGACTGTCTGTAAGGCCACCCAAGCAAGGGGGTTATGAATTTCATCACTGAATTGTTGAAGGCTCCAACAGGCATGTTCGCAATGCTGCCTTCCTGGGTGATATTGGTTAATGCCATACCAGCCAGAAGGTATGAGGTTCGCTCAGATAGTATGTCTTGGTTGCTCTTAGCTCTGCCTTGAGCCTCACGAAGCAATTGGTAGAACGACAATCCATACTCATCCTCAAGCACACGCATGAACTTCACGAACGAATCCGCATCAAAGGTATTCAGATTCATTTCAGAAGCCCACTTCTTCAGAGTCCAGTCTGCTTGAGCATTGCCGTCTTGCAGGATATCTAAACCTGACCCAATAAATTCCTTGGTGATCTTCCAGTTATTCACGACCAGAGCTTCATTCAAGACCTGGGCATAGTATGAGAACGGTGCCAACGGTCTGAATGGCGTGCTGGATGAGCCTTTGGTTTTGATGGATGATTCTCTTAGTTGCGTTAATCGTTGTGTAACAAGAGCAACCCTGTCTGAGAATGTGTGGATCTGCCTGTTCGGGGTCAGTATCACATCCTTGAGTCTGTCATGAAGGACGGGATCATTCAGGCCAAGTTCATAGTAACGCTTGATCTCTGCGTCGTTTCTCTGCCAGTTGATACCCAACACATTGAGTAACCCTCCAGCTATGTTGCGCCACGCCTGAGCTGACGCCCTTCCGATAGCGCGGACAGATGTTGGGCTCACTCCGAAGTTAAGAACAAGCGCAAACAACTCGGATGTCTGTAAGATTGCTGATGCTGGCTGGTTAATAATCGCACCCAATAGTCCGCTAAGAAGCGATCGATACAGGACCAAGTCCTCCGTTGGTGATTCCTTGCCATGAAAGAACTTCCACAGCCCAAGCGCAATGCTGTCATTTCCGCGAAGATGCCGGTCTGATAAGGCTTTCAGATCCCTAAGTTCTTCCAGCTTCTTCTTCCCGCCAACACGCTCAGACATGAACGCCTCTCGGTCCTCCTTCGACAACAATCCAAGTGCATTAGCTTCTGTTTCAAGTGTCGTCAGGATGTCTGTCTTGGCATTAACCTCACGCTCCAGTGATGCGAACGCTTTGGCAAGTCGCTTATTGTTTGCCCCGAAAGTCTTTTGTGCTGCCACACGTGCATTGATTCCAGCAATCGTATGGTCGTCCAGGTAAGTGTTCTTGAACCATGAGCTTGGCCAGTGATCAATCTTACGGGCGTTCAACATGATGCCAGGCACCAATTGCGACCAATACCCACCGCCTTGAATGGAGCCCTCATCGACTTCACCCTCCTTGATGTATGCCTTAATATCGTCGGGTCGAGACTCTTTGAGAGCACTGCGAAGCTGGCGATACAGCTTACTCATAGCGGTTAAGCTTTCCTGAATGTAAACAGATGGGTCTGCTTCATGCTCGATGGCAATCTTCTCAAGTGCCGCAATGATATTACCGCCAGACTCAGTGTGGGCATTCTGAACCACGTCAATGAGTGGCGCAGTGTAGCCTGGGCCTGGTGACGGGAGGATGTTTGCCTCAGATTCCGATGAGAATATAGGCTCAACAAACATGCGCTGAACCACGTTGTTATCAAACGCGCCGCCGATGACTTCCCATGCCGCTTCGGATCCACCTTCATCATAGGCATTCTTGGCTTCTGCGGCTTTCGCGCTGAATGTCTGCCAAGGAATCGATGTGCTGCCGTCTGACATAATGCGGAACAGGGACAGAGCATCATCGCTGATGCGCCGAGGCACAGTCATTACCCCCCTGCGAATACGTGATCGGACAGCTGGAACCTTCATGCCGGAAGCGTTCATGATCTGGATCTCGTCGTCGATAACTCCCCCCTGCCCTGATTCATCAATTTCGTTGACCCATAAATCATTCAGGTCACGCATGGATCGGAGCAGCTTGGAGAATGCCGCGTAGAAATTATCACGCTGGCTTGGCAGCTTCAGCCCAACAACTTGATCCATATGATCCTTCAGTCGCCCCATCGCAACGCTCCATGCCTGGTCCTCCGACACGTCCATGTCATTGATATCATCCTGCTTTGACAGGAACTCAACGGCTGGATTGTAGAACTGTGCCGTGAAAGCATCCAGATCCACTTTGATTTTTGAGCCCTTGAACAGCTTTATGACATCTGCGTATTGCCTATCAATATCACGTTGAAGCTTATGGGTTTTCTTGTGGATCGCTCCGTGCTCAGCCACAAACCCCTTGATCATTTGACCAATCGCGTTGGCATTGTTGGAGCCAAATCGTTTTACAATATCAGGAATGCTGATCCATCTGGTTTGCCACACCCACTGTAATGCTGATGGCTTGTCTGTCTCGCGCTGGATTACGCCTTTCATTAACTCTTGAACCTGATGCGCTACGTCATGGTATGTTTGATCAAAGTTACTGTCAGCCTTCCGGTTCTCAAGCCACGCCACCATTAGTCCGAGATGGTCATTCAACTCCGATGGCTTGGTTGGGTTATTGTCACCGCTTAACGTTAATGATTTACGATTTGCGCGAACATCATCAGATGAAGCTGATGCATCGGGAGGCACAATATAAGTCGCTCCATCGTGCCAGACAAACTGGACATGAATACCCAACTCACCGGAAAGCCTGTTCTCCTCCGCTGTATAATGCTTGATGGCTGGCTCCGCAACCGAGATGGTCTTATTGGCTTTATTGATGGATGCCCTGTATTGATCACGCTTCTTTCTTGCTCGATTGTAGATAATCCGAGCAGCTGCCTCCATCCTGACATTCTCTTTGAGCTTGAGTAAGCTTTCCTTGAAATCTCCTTGAGCATCTTTGAGCAGTTCGCCAAGGCGTTTGTGGATCGCGTGCCGATCAGCAACCGAATCCATCTTGGCAAGCTCCAGGTTAAGCATGACAACGTCATCCTTCCTGGCGTAGGCAATCATCGATGCCAGCAACGCGTCAGACTCGGGCGTATCCCCAATCAAAGCAGCATACGCAGGATTGTTTGACTCCTTCAGATTAGTCTTAACAGTGTCAATATCATCCAGCAAACTCACGTCTGGATCAGTGATGACCGTCTCAAAGAACTTCAGGATGTTGAAGTTACCTGGTAGCTTCTTGGATTGAGCCAGCTTGCGTAATGCCGTTCCGTAATACTTGATCAGGTTCTCCTTGGACAAGTCTCTACGGATCGAGCGAAGCTCTTGAGTTACCTCGCCAAGCTGGAAGCTGGTTCCTTCAACGTCCTCAAGCGTCTTCTTCATCATACCGCGCATGGTCTGAGCGAAGAACTTGCTGAACTGTGATCGATCCAGCCACGCCTCATGCTTGTCGTTCAGTTCGACGGATATCTTCTCAAGCTTGGTCTGAGCTTCTGTTTTTCTCGCAATCGCAGATGACAGCTTGTTCGTGATTTTGTTGACGGATTTCTGGAGCCTGACACGGTAATCCCTCAAGGCGCGGTGACGGAGATCCTGCCCCTTGAAAGTGTTCATCGTGAAGCTTGGGTCCGCTTCAAGTGGCTGACCTGTAGTTGGGTCAATGCCTGACGCAATCGTTTGAGCTATCTCTTCGCTATCCCTGAGCCCAAGCATGCCTAAGACAGCTTGCTTCGGAGTAGTGCCAGTGCGTTGCGCTTCCTCAAGGACAACCGGATTCTTCTCAAGGTCCGTCGCAATCAAGTTCTGAACCTTAGCCTCCTCATTGTGGCCAGCAATATCCATGTGCGCCTTGGTCACTGATGTTTGCTGAGCGCGAACAGAGAATCGATCCACATAATCAATGTCTTGACGCGGATCAAAGTTAGGAACCAGGAAGCTTATCAGGCTGTCAGCATCACCGCCAACAAGCTGCTCAAACCGGTTGCGTGCGTATGCATCGGCAAGCTCAGGATTGGGCTGGCGACCAAGTAATCGCTGACCCACCATGGCAACCCTGAAGTAAATATCTTTCAGAACACGGAAGACTCGGCTGGCAAGTGTCTGGCTGATGTTCGCATCCCCAAACTCCTGAGCCAGTGTCTCGGCAAAGATTTCCTCAGCCAATGTTTGAGCATCCAGGTTATCAGGGTTCTCCTCTCGTATGCGGGGGTCCGCTGAATCGCTTAGAAGATTAAGCTTCTCCCTTGCGTATCGCGTAACCGCTCGCTGAACCGCATCATAGACGGGTTTTGGTAGGGACGCAGCAACAATGTGAGCCGCTTCATGGAGTAGTAACCGGAAGTTGTCCAGTGTCGGGTGCTGTGAATCGTTCAGCGCAAGCGTGATGGAGCTTTTTGCTGGAGTTGTCTGACCGAACTCCTGCTCAATAGCTGTGTCCAGGGATACAGCTATACCAGCACCCTGAAGGCTTTCAAGGACGGAAAAGAACTTGCCCCTTAAGGCTTCCGGTTGGTTTCCGATGTAGCCTTGTCCTTCTCGGATGGAGAAGTATTGCTGTCCTCCGGTATCGGGTAGCCCTTCTTGCGTAGCTGATCCTTGGCGCGGTCCAGCAAGTTGCTCAGCGTTTCTATCTCTGATTGCGAGAACTGCTGGAGTGGCCTTGAATGTGATTTCGTCGAGTTGCTCATATTTTGTTTTCTGCCAGAATGTTTTATCCTTTGCAAGCCCCGTGGATTCCAGGAATCCCACCAGAAATCTTTCCACAACCGGATGATTTCGGGCGTCTTGAACCGCAGAGCGGAATGCATCTATCAACTGCTGTTCAGTCGGCAACGATGTTCCAGCTATCTCAAGCAGAGTGTTAGCGAACAAGTTAAGGTCACCGCCTTCTGCCGACTCGAAATCAAAGCTATCCCCAGCAACAGTATCTCCAATTGCATCAAGCCCCACCTGATTGCCGCCAGCACTGTTACCCGTTCCTTCATCCAGATCCATGGATGATGATTGGGTGGTTCCCGCAGACTCACGGACACGCGCCAGGATCTCTTGAGCAGGATTAATCAGCCGATTCTCAAGATCCGTTGTGTCGGCAAAGTAGATCGCCGCATTCGGATCGTTACCCTTAACCGCGTTCTCCGGCTTAAGGCGCACAGCATAGATCGGGGCGAGCCTACCATCCTCGATGAGTTGGGAATACGGAACGGGTCTTGGTTTTGCTCTTGGCGTTCCGTCAACCTTCAGGTCAGGCATGAAGTCTGGTCTGGCCACAACCAATTGACCGTTCAGCTTGTAAACAGGAAGCCCCACCACCCTGGCATCAGGGTCAACTGCATCCTCAAAGAACACATACTTGCGGGTAATGTTGTTTGTTCCTTTGCCTTTTCGTGCTCCATCCCCAACAACTTCCTCGCTGGTGGTCTCGTCGATCTCAAGAACAAAAGGCTGTCGAGCAATGATCTTGTCCGTTTCCTGCGTGTCCTCAACCACTGGTGACGACTCATCATCCAGCCAGTTCAGCACCTCGCTGACCTCGGGCTCCTGTGGTCGAGTGGCGATTTGATTATCCTGAGTGTCCTGTGTAACAGTAGCGAGTTCGCCTTCAACGATCTCTGGCTCAATGACATCTTCTGGAGCAGCAAGGACTTGAGGTGTTGTCTCGTCAGAAGTTTGAGGTTGTGTTTCTGAACGATCACGCAACGCTGCCGTGATGATATCAAGGTTCTGCCTGTTACGCAAAAGCACCGCCGTAAGCTGCTGCTGTAATTGTCCAGCGATACCGGATTGCTCAGCAAGGCGATACACCTGGCGGAACTTAGGCTCAGCTGCCGTGAACGCATCAGCATCCTGGGACTGAAGGGCTTGTTCAAGTTCGCTTATCGACTCCTCGATCTGCCGCTCAAGCGGAGCCACGTCAGCCTGAGTTGCCAACGGACCAGCCTGGGTTTGAGGTTCCTGCGATTGCCTCACCTGAATCGCCTCAATGATAGATTGATTCTGTTGCTGCTCCGGTGTGACCGCCGGAGGAAAGGATGGATCTGCAACCGGATCTTCAGGCAGAGACTCAATTGGTCGTTGTGCTGCTACCTCTGCTTGGCCGAAAACAACGTCCTGCGGTTCGGTTGCTTCAGGGATGTCGTTCGCTTCAGGTGTATCGGGTTGCGTGTCAGCATCGACATCGCTCCCGCGAGAAGCAGGAGCAGTGACAGCACCAGTGACACCGCCCAAGCCAGTCCCCAGAATACCGCCAGCCACGCCAGCATTAAGGATACGACGCTGAATGTCATCATCGCTGATCTCAAAGTCTGGATTGTTTCGTTGAGCATAAATCTCCGAGGCAATAGTTACTGCCTCCTGCGCCATTTCAGTTGCCGATTCCGCAACACCATCCACTCCTGCGTTCTTGGCGGCGTTACGAAGGACAGCAACCTTCCGGCTCTCCGGCAACCTGTCGAGAATGCTCTTGGTTAAAGTCTTACCTGCTTGCTGACCTGCTGCCTTAAACAGCGGGGTGATCGCTACCGCTGGCACAAGAGACTCAAGAGCCGCTGATACCACACCTGTTCCGAAACCGATGCTTACCGCCTCCTCCTCTGGGACACCTTGGCGAACCAGGTCACCGAAGTTCTGAGTCTGCGTGAAAGCTGTTGCTCCGCCACCAATGGCCGCACTTGCGCCAAGGCTTAACCCTGCCGCTGGAAGTGTGGCCAAACCTGCTGCCGCCCCCCCAAGGACCGCCGCAAGCTGTGGGGCTTGTGACCCGGCAAGACCAACCAGGAACCGGATACCCTCCCCAATGTTTTCAACCTCCGAGAAATCAGGGAGTGTCGGAGCATTCTGTGCTGCTTCCTGGAGGTTCTCTTCTGCTTTACGAAGTCCGAAATCCTTAACGGAATCCAGCCCAGTCGCGGCACCCAGCATGCCTATGGTGTCGAAGAAACGTGCTTGAGTGGAATCAATGCCGGACTTGAGGGTTTGAGTTGCCTCACCAAGTATGCCCGGAGCAGATGCAAGTCTCCGCTCTTTGTCGAGTGATTGCGCCAGCCCTGTGAATACTGGATCTTGGTCAAAGATCTGGAAACGCTGATCACCGGATCGCGCCAGATCATAGACCTTGAGCGTTATCTGCTCATCGGTCAGCGTTGCGTTTGGTGAAACCTGCCTGAACCATTTGACTGCCGTGTTGCTCATCGATTACCTGAATGTAGGACCAGGCTCGATCGGGATTTTCGTGTCAACTCCAAGGATGTTTGATTGAGTCGGTCGAGCCTGGAGCCGCTCACTCAGTATCCGCTTCTGATTCAACTCTCTAATTGCCCTTGATGCATCGGAGTCAATAGGTGCGGAGTTTACTAAATTCTGGAACTGCTGATCGGTCATGCCTTCGTTCTGAACAGCAAACGACCGCAGAGGCTCCACGTCATCATCAGTGATTGCGTTACCGCCAAAGAGCAACGATCCCAAATCAAGGCGACCGGCAACCGTCAACATGGCATCGCGCAAGCTTTCAGTAACAGAACGCGCTGCGCCCAATGCTCCACCAAGAATACCCGCAGAACCAGGGACCACAACCCCCTCTTGTTGAGCGGGTGCTTGCTGTCCTTGACTGATCAATGCGTTAAGGGAATCTGCGAATGCAAGCGGATCGTTTGGATCAGATGCAGCCTGTCCGTCCGGTTGCTGGGTGAACAGGAACGAGGGATCAAAACCTCCACCTCTTGTTACATTCTCAAAGATGTTACCAAGTGTCCTGCCTTGAGCCTGTAACGCCAGCACTTCTGGATCTGCGATCTTCTGTTGCTGTATTCCCTGCAACTCAATCTGGAACTGTGCGGCAATCTCGGGGTTATCGTTTGATACGCGAGTAAAGAACGCCGCAAAGTCCTCGCCCCTGGTCCGCTTAGCGTCATCCCCTGTAAGCTGGATGGCATTAGCTAAAGCGGCCTCGCGTTCAGCGTCAGTGATGGTCAGCTTTTCACGGAGCTGGTTGGTCGTGTCGTTCAACCTGCTGAAAACCGCTCCGGCGACTTCCGTGTTCTGATCCATCTGATCTTGCTGCAAGCGGAAAGCTTCATCGCTTCTCTCTTGGTCTCTGGTGAAAGTGAAGTCACGCTGCCGCTCTGCTTCTGCTGCTTGAGCTGCCAATGAATCAGCTGCTTGCTTGGCTGCAAATAACTGTTGTGCCTTCTGGAGTTTCTCGCGTGCCGCAAGCTCGTTGTTACTGATCGACTGGCGAGCGTTTAACTGCTGTTCAAGCTGCTGTTGGGCAAACAGGCGGTTGGCAATCTGCTGCTGTTGGGCAAGGCGCAACTCATTTGCCTGAGCCTGCGCTTGTGCGATAGGAGCGAACAAAGCCGCCCCTGATTGCATTCCTGTCTGAAAGTCGTTTGCTGCCATGATTACACGATAGGTTGATACTGATCCCCGAAGAATCCAGAATTCAGGGGTGCCTGGGTCTGCGGTTGGCTGAGTATCTGGTCAAGTATTTGCTGCTGTTGCTGTGCCGCGATAGCTTGAGAGCCGAACCCTGAAAGGAAACCAAGCGCGTTTCCTGCGGGTGACACAGGGGTAAACTGCGGAGCACGAAGACCGCCCACTAATGAAGCCGCAGCATTATTGTTCTGGCTCGTGTTGAACGGGGCGAACACCTGTAAAGCGTCCAGGTATTCCTGGATGGGTATTGTGTTAGGCGCGTTCTGCAATCCAATCACAGACCTTGCAAGCTCTGGAGCCTGTAACCCGAGCTGTAATGCGAGTTCTTCCTGCTGGTTCCTGATGTTCGCCTCATCGGTCGCGTTGGCCAGGTTCGCCGCTGATGTTGCCTGAGCTGCATCCTGACGCGCTCCAAGCGTGGATTGCAGTGCGCGATTGTTTCGGAACGAACCGCCTCCAGAAAATCCTTTCTTGGATTCAGAAGCATTGATCTGTGCCAAAGTTTCATCCAGGGCTTGATTGATTGCGTCAAGGCGTGCCGACGCTGCGGATGACCTCGCTGACCGGACTGGCGCGTTGTTCTGTAATAGTCGATTAGTGCGCTCACCACTACGAACACCTCCAAGTGTTGCCTGGAAATCTGCCAGGAACGGACTGACTGTAGCCGCAACCTCGTCGCTTCTGCCTTCTCCTGGTGCCGCGCTATCAAACAAGGTGTCAGCTACATCAAACAGCTCAGTCTCACGATCACCTGAATAGGTCGGCAAGAACACGGGGCTACCACCCTCACCTCGCAGTTCCCGAGCGAAGTCAAGTTGCTGTTTGTTGATTTCAAGCTGAGCCGCTGCTTGTGCTTTGGCTGCTTTTTGGGCTGAACTTGAACCAAACAAACTACCTGCTAACCCAAGTGCTCCAGCGCCTAATGTTGCTGCTCCTAATCCTATTGGCATATCGTTATTGCCTTAAAAGTAAATGTGTTATCTTCAGCTCCATGCGTGAATGGCGCACGATACCCCCTGAAGAACTGTTTAGTGCGTGGTCATCTATTAACATTGCCCTTAGTTTCAGCGCACCATCAACAGGGATATCAAACACCCCAATGTCTATGGTGTCCCTGACCGATGTGCTTTGGTAGTCTCTGGCAGAAACGGGGATGAACAGATTTGAGTCAACGTCTTCATAAAAGAACCCTGAAAACAGACCGTTTACCGTTGTGCCACCAGACGAATAACCACGTAGTTTCACGGTTGCGCGAACTGATTCAACCTCACCGATGGACGCAACCGATGAAAGCATCTTCGTGAAATCGCTGACCGTAAAATCATAGTCAACATGACCGTGAAAGCTTCTCGTCAATACGCCACCTGTCCCTCTTGCAAACCAATCCTCACCGTATGCATTGTTAAACTCAGTAGTTGACCATCCCGTTGCGTAGGTCGGTGTCACAAGGTTCGTTGACTCACTGACGTGGTCAATCAGGACATCTGTTCCTGTAAGAATCGCGGTGGGAGGTGTGTGCTGGATGATGAACGGATCAGTTACCTTGAGCAGCTTGGTGGTCGTCGGAGCCGTGACGGTGACGTTGAACTTCGTCGGGTTGAGTAGCTGAAAATTTGTGCCGTCATATGCGAACAGTGATACTTTACCAGCAACCAGATCGCCAGCTTCTAGGGCTTCTGTGCCGTGCTTCTTGATGGTCTTCGCGCCAATGCCGTCAATGTTAAGAGTTGCTGCGCCTGTGTTGGTCTCTTTGATCTTGGCAGCAACCAGAACCTTTGTGGAGTATGCTGCGATGGTTGGCGTGAAGCTGATTGCAACCGCATCCGCAACACCTGTGTCGTCTGCCACGAAATCCGATCCCCAAGCACGTTTGGCCTGAGTCACCACCCTGTCACATAAAGAATCAGTGACTACGGAACATGCTGCAAGCTTTCCGTCAACACCGATAACCGATGTCACTAACTCAATAAGCGCATTCCAGGCATCGTAAAGCTGGCACAGATTATTATCCATCTCCTGCGCCGTAAGCGGTGACCCTTTATCGAGCCGTTTTACAATGTCCAAATCAAGTGTTGCCATCTCGTAAATCTTTCAGTTCCCGCTCAATCGATGCCCTGGTGTCTCGCCACCAAACATCCAGCTTCAGCTTGTAATCTGCTAACGCCTTAGACCCTGGGGTGTCTCCGTAAATATCAAGCTCCGGTAGCGTTTCAGGTATCCCACCTGGGGAGTCACCTGTTTTTGCGGATTGTTTACGCTCCAGCGTCATTACGGATAAACCACCATCACATCAGGGTCTTCATACGCGGACACCGTGGCGTCAAGACTTGCTCCACCTCCTGCAATCTTGGCTCGTATGCTGCCGATTGAGAAAGGGACAGAGTAATGCCCTATCGCTGATATCGCTTTAATCGGGAACCAATTAGTTCCGTCTTGACTCCCCTCAATCGTTAGCGTACCGCCGTCAAGATTACCAAACACGATAACCTGACGCATGCCGCCCATTGATTTGACCACTGCGCTGGTGGCGTTGGCTGTTTGATTGGTAAAAAAACAATTTTTGTGCAGGTCCATTAGGTTGCCTTAGCTGTCATGTTGGTTCCGTTTGTCCGTTCTGCCGTGTATTCATATGTCTTACTCACTATTTCCACCGCGTTATCCTTGCCTTCAACCTTGATTTCATCACCGAAGAAATACCCCCGGAAGTATAGGTTTACTCTATTGGCAACATCAGGTTTATCAAGCTCAAAATGTGACGCCATGAGTTGCGTTACACCTGCGGAGGGAGCTTCGGCTCCGATTGGCATCAGTTTAATTGGATGAATCCCCGACTTGCTTGAAACCTGGACCTGGATTGCTCTAAGGATCTTGTGCATATACGGTGACCCGAAATCTCCGAGACCTGTTCGCATGATGCTGTCATACGATTGTGTTGGGCTCGCAAACGGATAACCGGATCTTCGGTAGAATATCTCCTTCACATCACCCCACGAATCAACGGGTTCATTTGCTTTACCGTAAACGAGAATGCATCCATCGTCCGTTCCCATTACAAACCAGTCCTCAGTCTCACCTGTCAATGCGCTCCCCTTCGGCCTCTTAACCGTAGCTGCTGCACTGATCGCTGCGTCTGAAGTGGACGCTGTCCCGTAGAGGTAATCAAAGCAGAGAGCAGTATCGTTACCAGCTCCGACGACCACCATGAACACTTCTTTCGTTAAAGCATTAACCGCACTCCACACGTCATGCGTTCCTGCGAGCGTGGCATTATGGTAAAACGAATCCTTGCACAGCTCAGACGGCACATCTTCCACAGGCCGTTGTAGTGATAGGTCAAACCTGTAGAAGCTGTTCTTGCCTGCGTAAAGGTGGTATTTACTATCCACCAAAACCAGAGTGTTCCTGAAATACAACGAGTGCGACTTCGGGATCTTCCTTAACCGGAACACATAGGGAGCATCATTGCTGCTTGACTGGTTGACCAGGAAGATGGATGTGTCCTTGTAAATCACAAGTGTTGATTCCAGCTCCAGCATCTTAATGATCCCCGAGCTGTCGTCCTGTATGTCCTCGTATCCCACGATCGACCCCGCAGCATCGGAATGCTGAACCACTGCAACCGATGTTGTCGTCTTGACTTCAGTGCTCAGCCTGATGAACCGATCTGCAACAACGTATCTGACTGTTGCTGTCAGGTTCCCCCCGCCCTCACCTGCGCCAGCAATCAGAATAGAGTCGCCAGCCTGAAACGCTTTGGATGGCACATTCAGTTTGATCTCACGTGATCCTTCGGTTGCCCCCGCTACGACAGACGGGTAGAATCGTGTCGGTTTCTCGTAGTCAGACCATAAAGTGCGCCAGCTAATCTGGTTGATCTGCGATGCGTCCTCAAACCTCCTGTAAGCATCCTCACTCACGATGTAGAACGGCCCTTCCGGTATCGCGTTCAGCTGACTAACCGCAACCTCTGTGGGGCTGATGTATTCAGTGATCCTGCGAACCTCTCCGGTATTTTCCCACGCCAGATACCTGCCAACCATGCACGATGTGAAGATGTCACATCCGGCCCTGACCCTATCGCTGTCACCTGTATGAATGATCGAGAATAGTATTGGGTCTGGAATGTTGGCCCCAAACGTATCCACGCGAACCATTGTTGGCGAAACGTAAATAGTAATAGTGTAAACCCTGCCATCCAGAACCCGAATCTTATCCCCGACCATAGATGCGTCAAAGATCGCGTCAGACGCAATGATCATATTAGTGATCTTGGTCATGGTTATGCCGCTTGACCTAGTGACACCAGTCTGTGACGCCTGACAATAAACCTTAAATCCAGCCCTATCAATCGCGTGCTCAGTATCAACGGTTACCTGTGTTTCGCTGATGAAAGCTGTAATCTCCGCTTGCTCACCTGTAGAGTAGATGATCACCTTACCAACATCGGATGCCTCAAAGATAAATCCGCAATCATTACTGAGAGTGACCGTGGTTCCTGACTGGGAAGCAACCGATCTAGGCGAGTAATCAACCCCGTCTGGCGTAAACAAAATCTCAAGGTAACTGGACTTGATTTCTTTGATGTTGCCACAAAACAAGGTTCCTCCGTATTCAGCAATACATCCAACCGAAGCGACGCCTTGCTCCCTTAGCTCATACAGTGGGTGAGCTTGCGCGTCCTCCACTCTGTATGAGTGGGGCAAATCAACCCCGTTGTTGAACACTGACCAGCCGTTAATTGATACTGCCTCCCACCGCTGAGCGTTCATGGAGAAACCATTTGCAATGACAATCCACTCTCCAGGGTTGCCATCCCAATACGGATAGTTGGCGTCACCTGTATCAATGTATTCCGCTGCTGGATCAACGTAACCAGTCTGCTCAAGGGCTAAGAACCGGTAGATCCGTGGCCGTGTGCCAACAATTAACGCCTTCCTTCCGTTCGGCCTTGTTGCCATGTGAACCATAGTCACGGGCTCCTCGCTCCAGATTGAGCCCATCGACACGGACGAATCGCCTGTAGAGGTTGAGTAGTAATCCGAAGAAGCCCAATGAGTGCCGCTCAAGTCCAATGTTAATCGGGTTCGGCATACATCTTCGCGCACATCAAGAACCGTGTAAACACCATCAGACAGTGAGTTCCCGTAAGAAACGCGCACCTTCTCACCCACCTGGAACAAGTGGGCCTGACCGGAAACCAGGTCAGCAAACCCCCTCATGTCTGATCCTCGGAATGTAGTCGCGTAAACATTGACAAGAGTAGCCCGACCAGGAAAAGGCTGATCCCCTGGGTTTGTTGAGAACGTCTTGCCTTCATCGTCTGAACGGTTCGCCCACAAGTAATCGTAACCCTCCCGCCTCCGCTCTCCGTCAAGGGTGCGTCGGAAGTTGCGCTTGATTGAGTAATCCGCTAACCCTGCGCTATCCGTGCTAACACCTGAAGCAAGCCGCCCTCCGTCTCTAGGGCGTATGGTGATCGATTTTGTTGACACGATAACATTATGGGGTAGGTCTTTTTGGGATCAAGGCGTTATTGGAGGCTAGATTCTGTCTTCCTTAAATAGACCACAAACTTACCGATAGATCCCCTCAATGGCCTTGTAACGGCTTCAACATAGAATCCATAACGAACAGCAAGCGACCTGATCGCGCCCTCGTTATACAGGTAGACATGTTGAGTTGGGCGATAGTGCCTCCATTTCATTCCCTGCTGCTGAGCTTGGGGACACCCTTCCTCGGGCATCTCTATGATAAGCGTGCCATCTTTTGCGAGGTGATCCCATGCGGTTCTTAAAGCTTCCTTTGGTCGTGTTAAATGCTCAAACACATCAGACATGTAGATCACGTCCCAATCTCCGTCAGGCAGATTGTAAGCGTCACCCACTTGCATCGTCCTGCCTTTGGCTTTCGCTTCGAGAACAACTCTCTCAGACGGGTCTACCCCGAGAGACTTCAGTCCGTGTTCGTGTGCCTTGTGGACAAGCGCACCAGTTCCGGCTCCTACATCCAGAAATTTGTTACCCCACTCGGCAATTCCCATCGCCCGTAAAAGCTTCATCCTGGACTCCGAGGCAATCAGCAGATCCTTATCCCTGCTCCAGTAATCAAGCTGACCCTCCTGCTCCTGGATCTTGTCATGGTATTCGCCTTCAGTATAGATGGACTCATACTCTGCTTCACTCTTGTATGGGAATGACATCGTCAATCCGTGGCACGAACGAAGCGGGTATCCGTCTTTTCGCCCTATCTCACGCCCGTTTCCGCCGCAGAAAACGCATTTACCAGGCTTATTGGTGTTGCTTTTGGGGATGTGTGGTCGTATCCCGCTTAGGAAAAGCTCCCGATCTGACGGGCTTATCCATGGATACCATTTGCCTACCGGAGATTTAGGGTCGGCCTGTATCTTCTTGAGAAGCTTTTGGTTTTCATTAAAGGTTGTTGGGTTGAAGAATGAATGATCAAAAAGAACTCCTATGTGACAGCTTAAACAGGGGTGGCACTGTAACGGCTGTCCAGCCCAAGACCCTTCAGCTCGGAGAGCGCGGTAATATCTCCACGCAAGTTCAGTGTCATCAAACCCATAACCACCAAACACTGGATCAGAAAACCCTACAAGAGACATTGCGCCCCGGTTGAATGCTGTTGCATGAAAGCCGTAATCTGTTGTCCAGATTGGGTCATCCCACCGATTGTTGCCGCGTGATTCCTTTTTGTTATTGTATGCGTAGCAGATCATTCCCCATCGATTGGCAGCAGCAATCCATTCCTCCTCCCATCCGACTTCCCATACGCGGCAATCATCCTCCAGCATGATCACAACATCGTATTGAGTATGCTCCCAAAAATACCAGTAGCCCTGATTGCGCGATCTGCCAACCCCTCTGTCAAGGGAGTGAAAGCAGGTCACTCCTCGTTCCTCACAGATACGAATAGCTTCCTCGTCCTCATCAGCGGTTGAAACCACTAACTCAAACTTAGTCTTTGTAAACTGCATAACCTGATCCAGCAGCAACTCCAGATAATCTGGTCTGTGCCACGTCTGAATCACCAACAAAAACCCATCTTCTCGGCCCATAATAGTTACAGCATTAAATCGTTGTGCTTGAAGTTGAATATGTAATCTGGCAACTCGTCCAGAAACATGTCTTCGCAAATGGCATCTAGTGGCTCAAATGTTCCTGGAAGTTTATCCAGGTGCCTTGGGTATCCGGTAATCGTTGGGACACCAACGCAAGTGGATATGATTGAGAACCCTGACGCTACGCTAACCATAGTGTCACATCCTAAAATCCACCCGAACACTTCGGATAATGGGCGATCATAAACCCCGATACATGATCCGTATTGTGGGTAAGTTGTCTCAATCTCCCTGCATAACGGAACATCGCTTCCAGCCCCAAGCAAAACCACCTTCTTTCCAGTGGACTGAATCAGGCACTTCACAATATTTGCCCACACAGTCGAGTGAAGTTGACCACCCATGTAGTGGTGTCCGCACGTGAACAAACAAATGTAGCTGGAATTTATAGGCGGCGTGTAACCGGAGTTTACATTGTGGTATTGCAGGTCAAACTCTGGATACCAATCCGTAAGATGCTTTCCAGCTTCAAGGTGGCGGTTTGCGTGAACAACTAGCGTTCTGCGTCCGTCAACAGGATCGTTACCTGGCTGAGACCATACAAAGTCTGTAGTCAGACCAGGCAGGTAGCCGTAAGTTAATCCAAAGATATCGGCCAATGGGCCAGCTCTACGGTTTTCTTCCCCCGGAAACCAGAAGATTGCTTCATCTTTCAAGTGAGCAAACTTTGAGTAAATCCAATACAGATCCCCGATTCCAGACGGACAGAGAATGTTTATCCTGTCTCGCTTTAAATGGTCTGAAAATCTGGCAAGGTCTGTCCGTGTGTGTTTTTGCCATTTGGTCATAAAATTATCATGAGGCTGAAATCAATGGATTCAGCCGCCGCCATCTCCCCTGTCCTCCACCGATATTAAACGGGGCCACGTATTCAGAAGCAGCCGTCCCATCATCCACCCCTGTCGAGTTCTGATCCCACCCCCAAACTCCACCGTTGCTATCAAACGCAGCTTCACGGCCAAAAACAAACGCAACCCTATTCAACGCGGAAAACGGGACGTTACGAAGGTCACTCACCGTATCGACATAGTGATGCCCTGATTTGTTGGGGTTGGTCTCGTTAATGACCACCTCTTGGCATTGGCAGTTTACAGATGAACAATTCGGGCAAGAGCTACTACTCATTGGTTGCAATCTTTCTTCAGGGTTACGCAGTCAATTTTTTTATTGTCGATGTTCCAGAACTCAAGAGTGATCTTGTCGTAACAGATTTCACCCTTCAGAACACCGTGGCGAAGGTTGTAACGCTTCTTGATTTCTGGTGAGGTGCGCCCGAAGTTTCTCAAAGGTGCGCCGCCTGTTCCCACATTAAGTAAAACATAGTCAGCATAGATGCGTTCATACGCATGAGCGTGACCGGACAAGACGAGGTCTATGCCGTGCATGTCGAAAGGCCAACGCATCTTGACTGACCCAAACTGATGGGATTCATCGGAAGTGTAAGGGGGGCGATGGACAAGGACAATCTTCCAGCGAGCAGTTGACGCTTTGACCGCCTCAGTAAACCAGCTGTATTGCTTGCTGCTTATATCGATGCCATCCTCTTCTTTTCCTGCGGTCTCGGATTCATCAGAGTTAAGAACAAAAAAGTGAGCATCACCCTTCACGAAATCGTAGTATCGCTTCCCGTTGTTCAGGTCGGATATCTCAGGGAACAACGCCATCAACGGACCACCCCAAACACCATCTTCCTGAGCCCCGAGATCATGGTTGCCCCAAACTGGGTATGCGGACTTACCTCCAGAAGTCGAGTCAAGCACAGTGTAGCCGCTGGCAACCGTGGTTGCGGTCAGGTCTCCATCAATAAACCCTTGAGAGTTCGGGATGTAATCCTCGAAATAATCAATCAGATTGTCATCAAGTGTATCCTTTGCGCCCGATGGGTAGTTCAGGTCTCCGAGAAGCAACAGGAAGTCGGGATCAATCACGTCTACCAAGTCAGCAACACGCTGCTGGATCTGAGCGTAATAATTCGGAACAGTAATCGTTGCGTAAGGCGCAGTAGGTGAGGCCACTTCAGTTTCAGCGCCAGACGATGTCATGCCTGAATCACCAAATGCAACGAATGTCACGCTATGGCTTTCTGTTGAGGAAATCTCTGTGCATGGCGCAATCTCCCAACAACGGGCGCACTCACTTCTTCCTTCAGCATAAATGTTATCCTGAAGCTTTTGCCGCCGGATGGATGCGCGATACAGCGCAAGCCTGGACCTTCTGTAATCAACCTCAAGTCTCTGCGCCTCCGGTAGGTCATGGTCGATCTGCTTCTTGATTTGCCATAAAAGATAATCCTTGATCACGCCAGCCATCTGCTCGTCAAATGGCACGCAATCATCATCCCCGAAGGTTCGCTTCAGGCCATTCCACTCAATCTCAAGGATGTATCCCTCTGGTATAACTGGGTTGATGTAGAACTCCCCGCGAGAAAGATCAAAGGAGATACCAGCAAAGTCAGAGGCTTGTCGGCACCCGCAAATAAGTTCCCTGCGATCACTCCACGGCTCCAGCCAGACCAGTCGCCGCTGGCAATCATCATCATCTTTTACAATTTCGACCCGACGGATGCTTTCCAGAGTATGATCAAGGCAACCTCGGCTGGCTTGTTGGAGAACGTCAAGGTCGCAGGGCTTGAAAACAGTTGTGTGACCGACGCGGTAAAAATCCACCGTATCCTGTATGTCGATCACCCCTTGTCTCACCTGGGCAAGCATCCAGTCGCTCAGGTTGGCGATATCGTAATCACCCGCCATGAGCGTCTTGACATTATTAAAGAATCTTGACCAAGTGTTTTTCATAAGAGAACAACCGTGTTACGAGGGGATCTTGTCGTCGCCTTCTTTGGCTTTGACCTTGTCTGTCTTGATCAGCTCATCGATGGTCTTGGTGGGGGCGGGTTCCTGCTCCCGATCAGGTGCGCCTTCCACCGCCGCATGCACCGCACTTGCGCGTTGGTTGGGTTGCGCGAATGCTGGACTGGGCATTAGGCGAACTGTTTCGCCTGATTTCAACGATACCGCTTTTTTTTTGAGATCATCGTAAACCGACTTCTCAATTTCACGGATTGCAGAATGCCCTTCAGACTCCAATGTTTTCAGGCCTGAAATAATCTCGGCATCATCTGTTTCCAGGATTCCTTCCCAAGCTGTGCCGTTTCTTCCCGCAAGCTCAAACTTAACAAGGTTTGCGCCGACTCGATAAGGACGTGATGCGTTTCCGGTGTGAAAGTATTTTGTCGCACTCATATGCTTTTGTTACGCTACACATAGTGTTTCCTTTTGGCAAGACATTTCTTGACGCAAGAAACCCCCGACTGGTCCAAGGAAACCAATCGGGGGTCGTGGGCTTTGTCACACACGGACGAGACAAAGAATGTCAGCTACCTGCTTAGCACAGTTGGCTAGGAATTGTCGGGCAGGTTGCGTTGTTGAAGTTCGTGTAAACCAAGTGACGGTTCGGGTCTCCGATCATCACTGTGTAGGTTTGACTGAACAACTCGTAATGGTTGGCGACCGGAGTGATCACGCAGTTATACAGATTGTCAGCCAAATTGGTTTGTCGTTTCACGGACTTGGCTCCAGCCATACCGATCTCAATGTCGCTCCAATCGATCATCATCATCCAGCGAGCCGCAGATGCGTGAGCACTCGGGGCAGCGGCGAGGAAGTCGTCGAATCCATCGTTCTGGATGATTCGGAAGGTGACACCGATTTCAGGAATGTAGAAGTCGGTCCACTCGAAATACACCATGCCGTTGATTTCACGGCGCTGTCCTGGCTCGTAGTTCTGGTTCCAGGTCACACCGTATTCAAGGCGTAAGTATTTCACCAGAGCCTCAGTCAGTGCCATCTTGGTGAATCGATCCGTAAAGCACTCGATCTCCTTGATCACTGCTCCACCCGCAGAACGCTGACGTTTCAGCGAGTAAAGGTTCTGAAACAATACACCCAAATCAAGCGCGGCGTTGGCAAGGTCTGTAACGCGAGCACAATCATTCAGCTGAGTGATGATGCCGATGGTGTTGGCCTTGTATTCCAGCAAGCAGCTTGGATTGGCTGGATCAGTGACTTGAGGCAGGGACGTGTATGTTTCCACGGTCTGCTTGTCGTCGATGACATCACCGAAGAAAATGGTGTTATACCATTCCAGCTCATACCGGGCTTCCTGCTTGCGACGCTGCTCAACCAAGGGCATCGTGCGGAACTTACGGAAGAAGTCGCTGACAAGCGGGGCTTCCAGTGCCTTTACATACTCATCGTTGTAGCAGAAAGTCCTGCGAGAGGTTTGCCACCAGAAAGCTTTGAGCTTGTTAGGGTTTTCAACCGGAGCATTGTAACAGTGAGATTCATAATCACTGACACTGTTCGCAAGAATGATCGCCAAACCAGCGGTTGGTTGCCACGGCGCTTTTGCGCCCGAACTGTAACCAGCCCAGGTGGTGCTGTTCACGTTTGGCTCCACGGAAACCGTTGCCTTAGTAACTCCTCCAGAAGTCGCGTCAACAGCATCAAGGATCTTGAACATCACTCGCTGGCTGTTGTTGGAGCCGTCACGATAGAAAACGTAGATGTATTGGCCAGGGCGGAAGTATCGATAGATGTCGGTAAGGGCCGAACCAAACTCTCCAGCTTCGTTATGCACAGTCAACTGCCATGCGCCAGGGTGAATACCACCGGAACCTGCGCCGGGGTGTGCTCCACCAGCTTTCACTTCCCAGTGATTGGCGTTGACGGCGGTTTCCTGCGGGACGTAAACCCATGGCTGAATCACGGAACCGCGATTGTCCAGAGTTTTCTGGTTCATAGGGACCGTCCGAGAAAGCAGAAGATCCGTCAGGGATTTCTGAGGAACACCCGCCATGCGAGCCATCTTAGTGTTGGCAACAACCTTCTCCATGCCTGTTTCTTTCCAGAAATTGGCCTCAAAGTCGGAAGGCTTCATTGCGACAATGTTCGCACGTGTGACAGCGCATCCGCAGCTGTCTTCAACCTGGATGAACCTTGGATTGCATTGATCTAAAAGTGACATAACGAGTTACATAATATATGGCGTCACATAATAAACCCTCCCAAAGGGCAGTTTTACCTGCTTTTGGGAGGGTTTGCCTGCTGTGACTGCTTGATGAGGTATCAAGAAGAAATAGCAGGGAGTCCCAAGGCAGCGAATTCGTCGGGGCTCAAAACCTTTTGAGGCTCAGATGGTTTCTCTGTGGTGGACGTTCCTGGGGGTATCGTCTGTTTTACCTTCGGCGAAGCTGGCGTGTTGTCCTTTTTCGCGGCTTGTGAAGCAATTTGCTGATCGATCTGCTTCTTGGTGAACCCTGCCTTTTCAAGTCCTTGGCGCAGATTCTCCACGTTTCTTCGCATTTGCATCACAGCGTTGGCTTGGATATGGCGCAACCTGTCATCCAATGAGAATGTCCATTTCTTGGATCGTTCCGCTTGGGGGAGCTGTGTCCATACCTGCTGTGTAACAAACTGTTTTCCGTCTCGCACACGCTTGGCTCCGCCTTTCTCTGCGAAGACCTGGTCTTGCTGTGTGATGAAGTCAACCAGCCAATTGTGTGTCGGATCATCTTCCTTGAAAACGTTGATTCCGTTCTCGCCGAATCGCGTAAGCTTCACCAGCTCCTTGGCAGCTTTGGATGCTTCCTGAAAAGATGATGTGACAATCTGTGAAAACAACGGATTCTCTTCTTGGACAGCTTCGACCCCCTTTTCCGTCATGGCCTTCAGAATGGACGGAATGGTGTCATCGCCGCCAAACGCTTCCTTGTTCATGGCAATCTTGCTCAGTGATTGCGAGAACCTGCTAGATTCAGCCTCAACCTTCGGGGCTATCTCGGATTGCTTGACCCGAGTATCGATGTCCTTGATCTTGTCGTCATACTTCTTGGCAAGCTCAGACTCAACTTCCTCGCGGACCTGCATGCGCTGGATGGCGCGGATCTCCTTCTTAGGAATCACCGCCATGTTCTTGCGCGTGAAATTCTTCAGCTGATCATTGTCATCGATATCTGAATCAGGGTCTTCATTCTGGAGTCGCTCTTTAAGTTCGTTACGCTTCTTTGCGAACGCCACAAATTTCTTCAGGTGATCAGCGTATTGATGTCCTGCCTTCTTTGCGCCGTATTTCAGGAGATCCAAATAATCCTGCTCATCGTCTGAAAGCCCGTCAATATCAATAGAGTCAATGTCTCCTGACTCCTTTGGTTGCGCTTCCGGTTTTGGGGTGGCTGGTTTTTGATGTTGGGCAGAAGATTTGTTTTCTTCATCAATACGAGCCAACTCCTCTTGCACCTGTTGCTGCAACGATTTCGCTGGCTTAACAACCTTCAGCTTATCGTCATCTTCCTGATCTTGAGTGGAATCACTTTCCCGGCCTTCCTCCTCGTCGCTATCGCCGCCATCGTCTTCTGTGGCAGGTTTCACTTCGGGGGCTTTCGGTGTCGTTCCCGTCAGTCGGCTGATCATGTCACCAAGAACGGGATCATCCGCGAGGTTTGTGACCTCTTGTTCCTCTTGGTTTTGATCTGCGTTATGATGCTCGTCAACGTTACCTTGTTGGTTTTTGTCCTTATTGTCTTCTTGGTCCATGTGTGTATATTGTGGGTTTAAGCCGCTGGCTGAGGCTCAGCTTGCGGTTGTTTAAGTGCCTGGATCTCCTGCTGGTTCACTTGAACCAACTGACTTAACTTCTCAATAGCTCCAATGATTTCATCGGATTGGTTAATGAATCCCTCTTCCCCGGGTTGAACCTCCAGGTTCAAGTCAACCCCCGCGTCCATCATGCGGAACACCGCGTTAAGCATCTCAAAAAGCTTCTCCTTGCCGACTGCCTCCAGGATCATTGGGTCTTTAATAACACCGAACAGCGCAATCAACGCATTTGCTGCATTGATGTTGTTAGATCTCTCTGACCCGTCACGGCTGGTAAAGATATAGTTGTGCCGAATGTTTTCCGGTGTCCCCATAACCGTGACGCCCGATACGGTGCGATCACCTCCAACGCGGTCCTCGTCCTCGTCTCCAATAATGCTGAACTTGGCTCGCTCAATGACGGATTTTGGGTATCGGCTTAGGACGGGAACAACCAGGTCCCCCCTATGGCATTCAACGATTGATTCGTAAATGATTCGCTTCTTCGCGGCCCTGAACTCGTCAAAGGCGTCGGACACCATGCCGTGAACATTGTTCGTTGCCTGCCCGATTTGATCCGCTTCCGTTGCGGTAACCCCTCCGTTGCCGCGAACAATCGGCTGACCAACCTCATTGGCAGACATGGCTGTAACCCGTTCTGCCAGCTGGATCATGTTGGTCATCGACTGGAAAACGATCTGGAACCCGTTAGGGTCCACTTGAGGCTGGATAATCTGAACGGCTTTTTCAGTCTGAACACCAAGATCCTGCATCTTTGATCGTGACACAGAAATACTCATCGGTGTCATATCCCAGTTCTTGGAGTTAATCTTAGAGCGAATACTTTCAACTTGTTCTTCGTCAAAAAAATCTTCGTCGATCTGGTAGATTACAAACTGGGATCGTTTCGCAAGGTCGAGCATCTGCGTGGTCAGGTTGCTCATCTGATCCTGGAATGGCATGACCTCATGGGCGAAGCTGATGTTTACCTGGCGATCCTCCTTGATGTTGTATCCGCAGTAAGCGGCAGGGGTTGACGGCAGGAACTCCGCATGGATCACTGTCTTTTCCCCGGCAACCAGAAACCTCACCCATACAGGTTCAGGATAATCCCCGAAACCTTCATCGGCGGGGATAACCTTCTCAAAGTAGGTTGCGATGATACATCCAGCATCATCCATATGACCGGCGTATCGGCCAATGTTTCCAGCCCTGTCATTATCAGCGGCTTGACCCGTGGTTGACTCGTCGGTTTCCGTTACGAATTGCTCATGACGAATCGTTTTGGAGTAGTAAAGGTTAAAGAACTCAGCGTAAGAACTTAGCCAGTTCATCAACGTCTCGCCATAAGTGATGTCGTTCTGGTTATAAAACCCGTTGACATACTTCAGATTCCGGTAAGGGACTATGTCCCAGTAACCGACATAATCCATATCACCAGTGTTAATGGCGCTGATCGGGGAGGCGTTATCCCAAAAAGTTCTAAGCGGGTGTGGCGTTACCCACTGCAACCCCTCTCGGTCTACGGATGTTTCGGTCTGCCTGATCTTAGTGTCCCCATCGATCTTGACGCCAGTCACCGAATACTGGATGTCCCACTTGGATGCAATGAAATCAATGGAGTAAGCGTAAAGCAACGCATTCCTGAGAACCTGAATATCGTGATTACGGTATCCGTAATCATCAGCCATCTGATCGACACGCTGCGAAAGAACATCAGCCTTCAGCTTATCATCTGGCTGGGTGCTGCGTGGTTCATACTTGTAGAAAGGATAAAGATTGGAGTATTTGGCTGACTGCGCTGCCAGTCTCCTGGTTACAAACGAACGCACCAGGTTCATGTGCGTCTCAACAAACTTCGGAATATCAATAATCCCCTCGCCTTTAGCGTCTCGCTTAACGAATTTGGCGCACCCTTCCTTCCCGAGGCAGCTCTCCAGACTCTTCACGCATTGTTTCTGATCAAGTCTTCCCTGGGCGTAGAGCAGGAGCGGAACAAGGTTCTTGGTGACAGGGGGACTATCCCACGCAACATCCACCGCAGAATAAATGTGGTGGTTCTTGAGGGAGAAATCCATGTGCTGCGTTAATCTGCTCTGGATTTTCTGCTCCCACTTTTCGCGGATCTTTACCAGGCCGTTAAGGTGAGTCGCTTCATCTCCCGACAAGCTGGGACTGGTTTCCACGCTGACAGGTTTTGCCGTGAAGATCTGCCGAAGCACATCATCCGTTGATCCCATCTGTTTAAGAATTTTAAGGCTTGGCATTATCTTTACCTGTCAAAACATTTCGGAGGAACACCTCCATACTGTCCTGATCCCTTATCAGGAACTCGTGCAGCCCCTCCCTCTTTGCCCAAAAGCTTTCAAGAACCGAGAAATGGAGGGCTACAGGCATGGGCCATTGATCTCTCTTCCAGTAGCGTTTGATGTCCGTGGACAAGAATAGCCCCGCAAACGCGCACAGTTCCTCAAGGGTGATGTTGTATGCGCGAAGCAAACCCTTGATGCGTTTATTCGTCCACCGATCAATACCGAGACGCTTGTATCTTGTCTCAAGCAACTTGACCGAAGGTGACGGCTGCGTTCCCCACAACCCATCAAGGTCAGGCTTCTTCGTAAACATTCACGTCTGCGAACACGGGTTCGTCCTGCAAGTCACTGGAATCGTCGTCAGAATCTTCAGGTTCCTCGGATTTACCGATCTTCAGCAAATGCATCCCAACACCATACTCATCCAGTCTGGTCACCTTTCCGGTCACAACCAGGCTTACCTTGTCCCCAAGCCCGACGCCTGAGAACATCTCTGTAAGCTTCTGATTATCCTCGTAATTGAGGTGAACGCTTGATTTCGGTTTGTCTGCCATTGGTTCATCCATCATGTTACGCTAACTTTAGCGTTGCTTTTTTTGATAGTCAAGAGGATATTAAGCCAATGCTTTGGTTTGAGACAACCGACAAGGAATTAGATGAGGAACGAATCGCAAACTGTGAATACAGATTGTGGATATCAGTTCTCCTCCTGTCGTTCAGAGATTACCTTAACCTTCACCGGACAGGTTACCTGAAGGAAGGAAGGGTTACATCCAAGTGCCGCATGATCGGGAAGCGATTCAAGAACAGCGCCAACTCATACCGCAAGCCCATGGCTTTCACTTCGGTGACGGAGGTTCATGAACTGGTGGAGTTCATCAGTGGGCCAGGTATCGGCGTTATACTGGACATGTGCGGATTCGGCGCAGGAACAGAGCGAGCCATCAGGAAGGGGTTAAAAAACATCGAGGAAGGCAATTACATGGCAATACCTGGATACGAGCCTGATACCCTTGACCGAACGATCAAGGTGTGGACAGGCACCTACGGCAATTAATTTCTTGACTACCGTTCTGCTACACGTATTATTTCGGCAGAATGAAGACCGACCCTAACCTTATCCAAGGAGCCCGTTATGTAACCGCTTAACTTCGGGGGATACACATAAAGACCTCACGGCGACCCACGACCGTTCTAATTATGCTTCGCGCATCGCTAAGTATATCGGCAGGTGTGAATGACCTGAACAAGGCACCTGAGTCTCTGAGGCGACTGAAAAAAACATAATCCCGATGCATTCGCGCTGGTGTAGAGCGAAACCCTGGTCGTTTATATGACACATCCCCTTTGGTTGATCAGGGCCACCCCGAGCCAGCAACTCACATTTATGTGAGTAATCGATCTACATGTTATTTATTGTCTGAGACTTTGGCCCTGGGATGGGTCAGATAACGTGGCTGATCGAGGACAGAACCGCTTTTCGGAGAGAGTATGAGTTACGGCTCAGAAATCCGAGATCACTTTAGATGATTGGGACAGCGAAGGAGTGGGAGCGAAAGCTCTAGGGCGTTCTGGATTGGGCATACGGTCTTACTGGCGATGGGAAGTCATTTCTACGTAAGTTGTTTGTTTTGTGCGGTTTAACCGCCACAGGTATTCTTCTCCAAAATAGGTAGGGTAAGGATATCTGTGCTCCGATCTCCCGACTCAAGGAAGCACATAACTACTTACAAGTAGTTGAGTCTAAGTCGCATGCGCGAGTATGGGTGTTGTTGATTCTTATTAAGAAATGAAGAAGACAATGTAAAGCGGGGAGCCGATTCCGCAGGAAGCGGGGCTGCAAGCCCCCGAAGGGCATACTTACAACGAAGCCAGTTGCTTCATAACAAAAAAGAGAAGGCTCACAATGATGACCTTAAAAGAAAAGAAAATCAAAACTGAAGACTATCCTCTAATACCTAAAGAACCAGAAATAGGAATCCTGGAGGACGAGCAGGAAGAAGAGGAATGGGTAATGCTGGATAAGGTGGCTGAAAAATTCAAGGCAAAGAAAATCCAGATCGCTACTGAAGAACAGAATAAGAAAGCGAAGCAATACTTTGATCGCAGGGATAAATTGAGAGAAGGTATCTCCCGTTCTTCCCTGCATGTTTTTGATCCAGCCGATTACATGGACGACCACAATAGCGTTATAAGAGATAACCATGTCCTGCCATCAAAAGTAGAATCCCTAATGATCTCACTTCACCCAATCAAAGATACAGCTGGAGGCAAGAAGTTGTTTGAGAACCTTGAAAAAAAGATGCATGGAGCGAAATTGACTCTTGCAAGGACCACGAGAAAATCTTAATGAAAAACTGCATTGTAACAAGAGTTGGGAATTATGCGATTGGCGATAGCATTTACACCAATGTCTCGATGAGATACCTGTCGGAACGGTATCACAAAATTTTCACATGGCATACATTGCCAAGTCTTTTCAGTAATATCAAAAACATCCAATGGATTGATCCGTCAACATTCTCTGATAGCGTGTTCGACCAGAAAAGAGCGTTGCAAAGTTTATGGATGCGCTACGCGCATGAGGACATTAGTGCGATGGTTGAGCCAATGATCGTGTCTTACGACGATCAGATTGATGTTTTTACATATTTAGCCAACGGTGAGTGCTTCCGGTCAAAAGGTTATTACTATCCCGAGAAGACAATAAGTGGACCTGTTTCTGAGTGGGTTCATTCAAGTGACAGGAAGCATAAGTTGTTCACGCCTGAACCAAGTGGCGAAATGGTGGAGAATGCCAGGCTGTGGATGATTCATCATGGTATTGATTTCAGTAAGCCTGTCATATTTTTTCATTCAACATGGAGAAATGTCCACCAAACACAGCTGCAATCCAGGAGTGCGCTCGACGAAGATGCTCGCAAAGTTTTTGATCTGATTAAAAAAAAGATTAACCCTTGCTTTGTAGATGCTGAAGTCGCTCTCCCGAACCTTATATCGCCTTTACGTGAGATACCTGCGTTCCCTCTTGGCGGCGTGAATGGGATTAAATACACAAAAGCAGTTATAAGCCTTTGCGACGGGGTTGTCCTACAGGGCTCAAACAGGCTTCTGCCAATCTCTCAGTCATGCGATATCCCTATTATGTGCATGAACCGAGGAGGTCATAAGTTAAGCGTATTAAATTGGCCTCGGTTTGATCATGATCCATTCATTGAGGTGGAGCCTGAAGTTATTCATGAATGCAATCCGTGCGGGATATGCGACGAGTGCTCGGGTGTGTTAATCAGCGAGTCAGTCTTATCGTCTAGGTCAGACCAGTTTTTAGAGTTAGTATCGTCAAGATACTCGGAAAGAATTAAGATGAAAGCGAAAACCTCACAACGACACCTTACAGCAACACAGATGGACACAATCAAAACACCTACGAGCCCTAAGAAATTGTTTATATTAAGCATGCCAAGATCCGGGTCAACTATCACTAGGCAGGTTCTTGTTGATAGCGGAAAGGTTGCAATGCCGCACGGCGCCCCTGACACATTCTTCTCTAACTTGGCTAACGCTTACTACAACGCAAGAGCATGGTCAGTCGAGCATAGGAAGGAACTTGAAGCGTGGACAGGAGAGGATGACTACAATGAGGATATCAAGTTGGTCAACCCTGCCCGAAGCAGACACAACATAGGCCCATGCATACGTATGAGCAAAATAGCCGACCCTACACGCGCCATCATAGATCACGTCATGAACCCAACCTCGCTTCAGTGTTTTGATTTCGTTGGCGTAAAAGCTGTTAATGATTTTCGGTATTTTGTTTTGGTGTGGAGAATGATTCGAGATTTGTATGCCTTCAGTGAGTTTAGGATAATTATAAATATCAGGCATCCATTTCGCCAAATACGGAGTATGTGCAATGCCCCCTGGAATTGTAATAGAATACAAAGCAACAACCAAGCCATAGATGCGTTTTGGGAAAGATTGGAGTGGTGGAAAACCTTTACATCCACAGTTTACCATGAACACCGCATCGCACCTGACTCAGTATTCTTACTTTTTTACGAAGACATGGCATCCGCTTGTCAATCAATGGCGAAGTGGGCTGGTCTTGAGTGGAACGATTTAATGAACGAGCGGCTTAACGGCCCACCCATTAATCCGTCACCTGTTAAATTCCCCTTGAGCGAGGAATGCTTTCAGGCTGCTCACGAAGCTTACATGAACTGCGAACTGGTCAAGAATGGATACGGCCCAGGGTGCCTTGACAACATTCTGGATCTGGTAAAATTCCAGCAGGTATGAATGAAAATCTGTTAGGTGAAAGCAAGAAGGTTCGCGTGGCCCTGTTTCGTGGGAGAGGGATTATCTCCGCGATTATCCGGTGGCAGACATGGAGTGATTACAGTCATGCGGCCATTGTGATGCCTGACGGATCTTTGATTGAGGCATGGCACCGTGGGCCTGGGGTAAGACGCAAGTATCCAAAAGACCTGAAAGGCGTAAGTATCTTTGAGGTGGACGGACTCACGGAGCACCAGAGCAAGGTGGTTGAGAATTTTGCAATCAAACAGATCGGGGTGAAGTATGATTACTTCGGAGTGTTCCGGTTTATGAGCCGCAGGAATGTTGACAACAAGCGATGGTTCTGCTCTGAGCTGGTGTATGCTGCATTCCTTGAAGCCGATATCAACCTACTATCCAGGTTGACACTACCAAGCAGAGTCAGTCCAGGGCTGTTATCAAGATCGCCATTGCTTTTTTCTTAAATAATGTTTGACTACCTGTGGCGTTACGGTTTAGTCTCCCTCTCAGGATTAGGGGTTCCTGGTCGGCAACTCCTGGGTCAAAGAATCCGCGTAGCGGGAGGCTCAGGAGTATCGCTCTTTGATTTACGGGTTGGAGAAGTGGTCATCTCGTCTGGCTCATAACCAGAAGAACGTCGGTTCAAGTCCGACACCCGTTACCAGATTAATGGTCCGGTAAACTCCATATGCAAGCTTTCGTCTAATGTTAAGTGCGGAACCCAATCTTCCGTGATGTATGTGCGAGTCATACAAGCTTGAGGATTGCAGGGGTTCACCCCTGCCTGGACCGCCAACTTTGCTGCTGTATCAGGTTTTTATGACTTTCCCCTGATGCAGAGCGAATAGGGCAGCATGCTTGATTGCCAGTTTGCAAGCATGCTGCCAGTAAGCCAAGACCGCATCAAAGGTTTCCGAGTGCCTTTGGTGCGGTTTTTTCTTTGATTCTTTTATTTGACTTTCGATACTTCCTGTATTATGTTCTGCTACGTTTAATGGATAAAGGGACGATCAACCGTGAGAAAGCATTTAGAATCTATCTGTCATCCATTGTGGCTACAGAGCTTCTCGATGCTCCGTGGATGGAGAATGCGACCGACGCGAAAGCGATTGCGGACATTTGCGTTTCTCAGGCATCGGCAGCATTGAGCAGGACCGTGGCAGGTTCACCGGACAGTGAGGCGGCAATTGATAAGCTCTCTTCGCTCAGTCCGCAGTTGGTTCAGCACGTGTCACACTCGATTCTCAAGGCATCCATCATGATTCATCGGTCCCTTATGAAACATTACGAACAGATAAAGACAAACTAACCATGAAGAAACTACCATTGTTCCTCGTTGCGCTAACGGCGCTTATCATCACGGACATCTTCGCAGTTGCGGATGGTGCTCTCAAACATCAGACACACGTACAGATCAATGAAAGCTTTCATTTGTTCCAGTGTGACACAGTCGGAAACTCTCATGTCCTGATCTACATCCAGCGTGCCTACTCCAAGGAAGGCAACCCGATTGGTTGGACACTCATGCAATCGGCTGGGCCATGGGGTAACAGCATTGATTTACTGAAGTCTGACAGCAAGGACGGGGGTGTTCAGTTTGGGAAAGAGTTTCAGGAATCACTGGATCTCGCAACCAAGCTAACCTTTGTTCTGTCGGGCGATCTTCCTCCCTCATTCTGGAAGGGAAATCATATCGTTATCAAGGATGACCCTGTCATTAAGGGGGCATTCGCAAACTTCTCTGAATCCAAGTAAGACACCCAAATCGCCATGAAGTGGAAATCTTTCTCAACCCTGCTGGTCGCCATGATGATTCCGTGCTTTGCTCACGGATCAGAACTTACTGGCCTTCTGGATGAACTCAAAGAACTGGTGGAACTATCTGAACGTGTCAAGCGTGTCGAGGATCAGGTCGCTGGAATCCCTGTGGACACATTGCAGGATCATGCTGACCGCATTGACGCACTCAGGGAAGGTTTGACTAACATCGCGCCAAGAGTTGAGTCACTGGAGAACAGGCCAATCCCCGAACCTCAACCTCAGCCACCAACTAATCCTTACCAGTTCATTCTCAAAGATGAAAACGGCGATGGTTACGTGGATGAAGAATGGGAGGCAATCATCAAGAAAGGTCAGGCTCTCCAGGCTAAAGTATGGGTTGAGAAAGAGAAGTATTGGACGGATATCTTGGGGACACCTCCAGCCAACCAGCTTGGATGGTATGGGTCAAGCACCATGCCAACGATTCAGATTGTCTGTCTTGAGGGGGAATACTTCTTCCACAACACGGCGAGACTTCCTGGAAGATTCCAGATCACCTGCCCAACGCGGTGGGGGTCCATGCTTCGGTTTTACGGCGATGGCGATAAGGTGATTGTGGATGATATCGCTTACGGTATTGCAACCAATGCGCCTGTTGGGATCTACGTCGAACCTAAGACTGTGGTGGAAACCGAGAACGGAACCATGACGGTAAAGCCGTTTGAGCAACAGATCGAGCGCGTCATTATTGTAGCGATGAACGGCGTCATGCCTGTCTATCTGGCTCAGAACCAAGACAGGTTTGCTATCCTGGACTGCAACATTCAACAGCACCAGGGAGCAGCGATTGGCATCAAACACGGACCACCGCTTAGAGGCAGGTCTTACCCGTTTCCTTCGACGCAGGTTCTTGACGGTAATACTTATCTTGCTGATCCGAGAATAATGGATTGCCAGCTTGAAGGTCCGCACTCCGGCATCCGAAAGCAAGCTGCAATCTTTATGTCGGGAAACAATATGATCTTCAGTCGTCTAAACCTGTATGGGTGGACTATGGGTGTTTTGTGCCACGGCGGTCAGGGAAGAATGGTTAACGGGCTGACTATGCATGACGGACTAACTGCGGACGGCAGGAGATTCACGGCGAAGGACAACATATTAGCAGTCGCTTTGTCAGTCAGGCAAGGCTCAAACGAAGATTCAGTGTCCGGTGTTGCTGGTGGCTTCAAGGTTTGGGTGCTTCCTAAGCAATCCCCTGCTCCCGCAACAGCTGGATGGTATGTCAGAGGCGAAGGGTTGCTGTGAAAGATTTTATGCCTGAATCAACCACCCTGATATTCAGGCTTGACTCTCCCCTGATCAGCAATGGCTGGTTGGGATTAAGGGGAAGCGTTGTTTCTTAAAGGACTTGATACACCCTGAGATTAAGTGGCAACGGCAAAGTAATACGATACGACGACAACTGGACCTGCGGACTTCATACACCCGTGGGTCCGGTTACTTTAACCGAAAGAAACACACATGGAGATCAGAGACGGACAACCTTACTCAGAAATAGTGGAGCAAGCAAACCTGGAGAAGGACACGGAAAAACTCAAAGACATCAAGGTTGAACACATCAACGTGCTGTCAAGAGTCAAGATCACTTACAAAGACAATGAAGGCAGAGCGACAGCGATACGCGAAGCCACAACAATCAAAAAGGAGAAAAGCAAATATGGAGACAAAGGATGGACAATCAAGTTCGAGGAATCAGAACACGTCCGCGTGCGTAACGATCCCAGTGCGGATTGATTTATTGCTCACCGCAATCATAGCCACCCTGATTATTTTCGCGGTTATGATGAGTATCATTGCCGCCAAAGACAAAGAGACTCGCATGCTTAGATACGAGGAACAGCTGTATATCAAGAGCATCCAGGAAAACTGGGCTGCTCAGGAGTTCATGATGCGATCATTGGACAGGCTATCAGATGAGCTTAGAGTATTACGAAGAAGAGACGCTCAACGATGAGAATGTTGCGGAGCGGATTAAGAACGAAGTTGGCGCACTGCGAAGTCAACAGGCCAAGGAGATCCAAAGAGAACTGAGGAGGCCCATGCCGAAAGGCAATCCTCTCGCCTCACCGAAGATCTATAAACACGCCAGGCAATACCACCGCACCAACCACACTGGTTACGTCGAAGACAGGGTGAGATACCACCCGTTTGTTCCAGCTGCCACCCATCTTTGGAGTCAGCTGGAAATTTGCATTAACTGGTTTCATATGTATCCAAAGCAGATCCACGCCTGGATACGTTACTTTATTATTCCGTGCGAGAGAAAGTTTGAGTTCGGGGACACAACGCCAGGTTTATACAACAAGATAATGAAGTTGGATATTGAGGACGCTCTGGTTCGTTGGACGAAGAATAAAAAATATCGCATAAGAAATTTGACACCCCGCGCAGGTAGGTGCATATTATCCCGTATTACACGCATTACTGAATAATATGTCCATTACCCAAACGAAAGAATTTCACAAAGCTTTTGGCCAAGGGGTTCCCCCGTGTCCATGCGTGAAAACAAACGAAGACGCGATCCTTCTCTACGAAAGCTTAATGGAGGAGGAGTTCTGCGTGGAGTTCCGTGAAGCCATGGAGACTGGTGATCCTGTAGAAGTCCTGGATGCGCTTGCCGACATGCAAGTGATCCTTGATGGACTTTGGATTCAGACAGGTTTTCACGTCATGAAAGACGAAGCCATGAAGGAAGTGTTCGACTCTAACATGTCCAAGCTCGGTGAAGACGGAAAGCCCATCTTCCGAGAAGACGGTAAAATCATGAAAGGCCCACACTACTTCAAGCCCGATCTTAAACGTGTCATTCAGGAATGGCAAAACAACTGGGATAAGAAAATCAATGCAAAACGAAGAAATCACAGCACACAGACTGTTTAAACGCACTCGCATGCCAGGTGGTCAATTGAGTCTGTGGCGCGAGGAAGGAACCGGGATCGAGGTTGCACGCAACCAAAGTGGTGTCTTCCTTCGGTTCCCTCACCCAACCAATGGCAGCTTGCAGCAACTGGCGGAATGGCACCCATTCTCTAGCCCTTGCTGCATGCTAATAGAAAGGAATATCACGTGAGCAAGAACGCACTCGACACGCAGGAGGGAGGCACTCACTACAAGCAGATGCCGATTCAACCAGTGGAGTTCATTACCAAGAACAAGATTGGTTACATGGAGGGCAACGTCATCAAATACGTTTGTCGTCACCAACACAAGAATGGCGCAGAAGACATTAAGAAAGCCATTCATTACCTGAACCTGATACTGGAATTGCAGTATCCATCAACCGAAAACAATGAACACTGACGCAATAGCGGTCTGCATTGGGATACTGGCAATGCTTGGGTTTCTGTCCGTGATCTGCTTCGTCATCTTTATCGGAGCCCTACTTCTGGACAGGTGGACAACAAGACTTATCCCGCCAGAAAACGAAACCAAACCATCAATCTTCAACGCATTTGAGGAAGCAAAGAAACGCAATGAAAGACACAATCGAGAAAGAGCCTCTTACAGCAAAAGAGGCGTCTAAGAACGCGCATGAACGGTCCATAGGGTTATCGGCCCTTTGGCTTGACGGCATCCTTGCAATGGTAGAAGCAGCATCCATGTCAGGGGAGCTGAGCGTTACTGTAAACACTCCCCCACCAACGGTCATGGATCAGGTTTCCCTATCCATAAAGCAAAGGGGGTTCGTTATTCACCGAACCGATAACACCCCAAGCATTACCATCGTAAGGTGGGAGCGAGCATCAGTCGGATCTCCGTCTCAAATATCATGATCACAAAGATTGAGACTCCATGCCCACATTGTGGTCGGGAGACTCTTGAGGTTCACGGGACGGAGACATCCATGTGCTCCATCCATTGTTTATGGGATGATTGCATGTATGCTATATTCCCATCTGGATCACTGGAAGAATCCATAGCGTTTGCGAATAAGCGAATTGATAAAGAAAAGGACCGCATCCTATCCTTACTTCGGGACGCTATCCACATCATATCTACAGGTGAAATATCACCAGACGGCAGGACTGTAACCGATCAATCAGTTGCTTTGTTTTTGCATAAAACTGAAGAGTTCTTCGGAGAGAACGGTAAATATAACCCAAGGAAACAATGAAAACTGATTTACCAACCAAGCCAGGC